>Ga0114996_10002761_pt1 | contig 22365 bp, 28 predicted proteins | sample ArcticOcean_MG_C_4_FD_87039 | JGI IMG/M metagenome (GOLD analysis project Ga0114996, IMG submission 87039) | Marine microbial communities from western Arctic Ocean - ArcticOcean_MG_CB4_134 | ecosystem: Environmental > Aquatic > Marine > Oceanic | place: Arctic Ocean: Canada Basin | collected... | reverse complement strand
TTACCTTGGTAATATTTCTCTCTGGATACTTAGTGCAGTTATAGATTGTCAAAAGTTTATCAGTTTTAAGGGGGGGTCTAATCTTTTCCTGTCTCACAGAAGTCGAACCAATCCTTAAACCCTAACATCTCCCAAACTACATCAAAGTCTATTCCTGTTTCTTTTACAGTCTTACGAACATCATCCGTTCTTTTATAAGTCTCATTCACTTTCGCACAAAGTTCGTCATATGACCCTTTATATGGTTTTCTCATTTCTTCTCATTTCATTGTTTTTGAAGTGTCCATCAGACGGTCGTTAAATGGACAAAATATTTGGATAAAAAAAGGTAGGGTTTCTGGGGGTCTTTTTGGTTGATTTCAGACCCCCTTTTTTGGACAGTTATGTAGATTGAATAGTTGGTTCTTCATCATCCTTTTGAGGTTCGCATCTGGTATTCATAGAAATTACTGGTAGAGAGAACTTAAATGTCCTTGCAGATTTCTCACAAGTCTCTTTGTTCTCTTGAGGAATTCTGAGTTCAAAGGTTTTCTTGTCTTCACCTATTACTGGTGAACCCATTGTGATTAATACGACTAACATGAACTTCATATCAATTAGCATCCAATTTTTTCTCACGTTTGGGACGCTTTTGTAAATCTCCACCACAGTTCTTACAAATAAAATTTCTATCCGTTGCACATGAATCACAATAGGTACATTCATATGAACACACATGTGCTTCAGAACTATGAGAAAGTTCACTATGACATTCTAAACACTCATCTTTCATTTCAAGCATTATACTATTTCCCATAAAAATATTTCTTTATTATGCTACCTTTAATACATTAGACACTGTTCCACGACTCACGCCAGAAAAGTATTTCAACGCAGTCAGTAGAGGAAAATATAGAGGGTCAGTTTAAGTAGTTTCAAACTTTGGTTCTTCATTATTCTTACGAGGAACACATTTCGTATCCATAGAAATTATAGGTAGTGAGAACTTGAATGTTCTTGCAGACTTCAGACACACTTCTCTGTTCTCTTGAGGTATTCTGAGTTCAAAGGTTTTCTTTTCCTCACCGATTACTGGTGAACCCATCGTGATAATAACTACCAACATAAATTTCATTATTAAAAACTCTGTAAGTTTTCTGCAATTTCATCACCAAATTCCATATTCTTGAGATAAAACCTTTCCAGTTGTTGAACGCTCGTTCCAGCAACCTTTGCAAGAGTGTAGATATTGACCTTCCCCTTACTCTTTCTAAGTCGGGTTTGAAGTGCGTAGTGACGCAATGCATAAGGAGAGCGTGATGCTCCTTCGGGAGTTATCTTCATATTAGATTTTTCTAGTAGATAGTTGAATTGACGATTCACATTTCGCAAAGCAGTGGAGCGATTTGGATAATCTGGAAAAAATACATAATCACCTGGTTTATGGTTGGGATGTATCTTCGTAATCATGTGATGATAAAATTCTGGTGCAAAGTTTGTCGTAATTGCAACTCTAAATCCTGTCTTTCCATTAACCTTAATTTCTAACCTTTTGGGATTGTCTTTTACAGTTATGTCCTGATGTTTAATCCCATACACTTCGTCCTCAATTGGACGGAGAAATGAATGAACCATAAAATTAATGAAGTAATAAAATTCACTCGTTATTTGAATCCCCCTTACTTTTACACCTTCACTCACCGCCTCGCGAGTAGTTTTCAGAAAGAGTTTGTATTCATATTCTGTAAAGGATGGGCAAGGATTATCCTTGATATTCATCTTTGGCATTAACGGTATCTTTTCAATCACACCGCTTTCATATGCTGTTCTAAAAATCTTTCTTAAAACCGTTGTGTGTTTATTTTTTGTTGATGGTGCAAGAGGTTTTTCTCTTATGTCGTCTAGATGGTTCAAATATTTTCTAATATCAGTGGTTGTGATTGATGTAATATCATAACTTCCAAAATAATCGTTTAATCCATCGCCTTTTCTATTGATGATTCTCTCGTCATCTCTAGAAAATCTTTTATTCTTTGTTTTTCCAGAAAGTCTTTTTTGTTCATCATTCAACATCTCTGCATAGCTAATAAATATTAATTTTCGTGGAACTCCACTAACAAATCTTTTAGTTTTTAAATCTTGGAGAAACTCTTCTGTAACCTCTTCTGCGATAAGTCTGGTTGTTTCTTGGGTTGAACGAACAACATATTTTCTTTCACCAGATATCCAAATTCTTGCAAACCAATAGGGGGAAGAGGGAGTTTTATATATTGATAAACCTCTTCTTATTTTCTTTGTATGAGTTTTTTGATTGCGTGTCTCATTCTTTGACATGAGAACAGAATAGTGTCTAACTGTGTCTAACTCAAGAGGGTAATTTTTGGAGAAGATAAAAACTTCAAAAAACCGCAGAGTTCCAGGAAAAAAGTGGTGCCCAGGGGCGGAATTGAACCACCGACACGCGGATTTTCAGTCCGCTGCTCTACCAACTGAGCTACCTGGGCTCACTATTGTCATGGTCGGGGTATATGAAATATAAACCGTTCTGTCCAGAGGCCTGTTTAAGTGTAACGAAAAGCAAGATATTAAAAAAAGACAACTTTAGTTTTCATTTTCATTTGTGATGTCCGGATTACTCTCATAAACCATGGGAGCTTCATCTGTTAGCATACGGTAACTACCATCAAACCATCTTGCTAAATCTGCATTAGCACAGTGCTCGCTACAAAATGGACGATGGAGCTTTACAGTAAGGTTTTCACAATTAGGGCATTTTGTCATTGGTTTTCCTTGTTTCAGACAAAGGTTCCTAGTTAATTCAACTACACGCTTAATATTAATTAAATATTTATTGACTTAGTTTATTGGAATTAACTCACATCTTTCGCGCGACCAATTGGGCATTCCCTGTAATTCTACTCGTCCAACTTTGTTAGCAGCTTCTGTAAAAACAATATTTAATTTTCCTGCTAGAATTTCTTCTACTTCGGGAGCTATTTTTAAAACATAACTTGCTGATGGATACACTCTTGATTCGGATAATAAGTGTCGAATTACATTATAGGCAGTAACATCGGAGCGCAGAATTTGAATGTCACAAGGTTCGAGCATTCTTTCAGCTAGCGTTGAACCTATACGTGTACGGGTCATCTCAATCAGGCCTAAGTTAGAAATTCCAAGAACATGGGAAGTCGATGGATCTCCACTGATATAGTTACGAAGTGATTCTAATACTTGATTGCGATCATTAGCCCTATTCATTTTTAAAGCGTCTATTACTATGGCTCCACCAATTGAACGTAATCGTAACTGTCGGGCAATTTCCTTAACTACAGATAAGTTTATGTCGCGGGGTCCCCGGCCAGCCTTTCCCATTTGTCGAGACGAGTTAACATCTATTGCACATAAAGTCTCTGTTTGATCAAAAACTAACTCTGCACCGTCGTTAACTGGTACTCTATGGGATAGAGCCAGAGTTAGAGCTTCTTCTACACCATAAGTTATAAATAGTGGGCCATTTTCTTGGATAAGCGTTAAATTATTTTGTGGGATATTAATGTCCAGCCAATTTTGAACAGCCGTTTTTGTTACTAGATCATTACAGACTATTTGAAGTAGGTCTTTGGAGTATGTTTGTAAAATGCTATCAACTGCTCCTGGAGGTGGTTTAATGCATGAGGGCGTAGATTTTATTTTTGTGTCTATAACTTCATCTATATTTAAAACTAGACGTGGTCCTTTTCCGGAAAATCCTTCAGCTGTTACTTTCGCAGTAACGAACTGTCCTTCATGCACTAATTGCGAAATGTTTGCTCGTTTTCTCTTTGATGAAGAGATTATAGCGTCACGTGCTCTTAAGAAGCCATCTTGTTTCTGACCAATATCCACAAATGCAGCATTCATAGTTTGATCTATACGACGTATACGACCGGTATATATACCACCAAGTAAAGGTTTCTGATTATCTCTAAAATGTTCAACCTGCCAGACTTCTTTTCCGTAAAGTAAGGCAGCACGTGTTTCCCCAATTGAGCGCTCTATTAGCAATGTAGCATTTTTCATTTTATTTTAAATAACCTATGCCAGTTAGCATGCCCTTAACAGCGGACACGTCCAGGCCAACTACATTGGTATAGGATCCATTAATCCAAGGAATGAAATATGCCGCATATCCTTGAATGGCATAACCGCCAGATTTACCTTTCCATTCACCGGTGGATAGATACATCTCTATTTCACTACTAGTTAATCTTTTGAATCTAACAATAGTTTTAACTAATCGTTCTAATTTTTTTCCATTAGGAGCAAGAATACATATTCCTCCATAAACCATGTGTCGGCGCCCTGAAAGAAGTTCTAGATGATGTTTTGCAGCTGATATATCTCTAGGCTTATCAACTATCCGCTTACCAACACTAACAACAGTATCAGCTGCAATTATAAAACAGTTTGAGTTACTAGATGCGACTTTAGTAGCTTTTTCTTTTGCGAGCCTAAGAGCCAAGGCTCCTGGCATTTCATTTTTAATAGGGTTCTCGTCAATTTCAGGTGGATTAATCTTATCTGGTTTGATCCCTATCTGACACATCAGGTCTAGGCGACGATGAGATGCAGAAGCAAGTATTAGTTGATAAGTCAATTTATGTACTCTTTTGGGAGTAGGTACGTAGTAAACAATTGAAAACTAAGATATTTTATACTAGCAAGACTAATATAATTAACCTTATTTGAAACGAAATGTTATGCGACCCTTTGTTAAGTCATAGGGTGTCATTTCGACATTTACTTTATCTCCTGCAAGAACACGAATTCGATGTTTTCTCATTTTACCCGCTGTATGGGCAAGAACTTGGTGATCATTATCTAATGTGACGCGAAACATTGCGTTGGGAAGAACTTCTGTGACAGTGCCAGAAAATTCTAGTAGGTCTTCTTTAGCCATATTATATCCGTAGGTTATTAGTGTATGTTTTTCTACTTAAATATCAGTTGGAACGCATTTTTCTCATAAACTCAACCCCTAAGGGTAATTGTAGCTAGATAAATGCTATAAAATAATGGTTACAGGGCTATATTTAAGGTAAATAAATAGGGAGTAACTCATGAGTGATAATATACTATATGAAGAAGAGGGATATGTTCGATTAATAACCATAAACCGGCCAGTGAAAATGAATTCCTTAGATTTTTCGGCAAACGAAGATCTAATCGAAGCTTTTAAGCAGTTTGATTCTGATAAATCGGCGAGAATCGCGGTGCTTACTGGTTCTGGTGAGGCATCTTTTTGCGCTGGTGCTGACCTTAAAAATTACACTATGAGTTTTGCAACCACGCCTTCCCAGGAATTTAGAGAAACCTATACAAATGGTTTTGGATTGGGAGGGATAACACGAAATCTAAATATATATAAGCCTATTATCGCTGCCATAAATGGTTACGCTATGTCTGGAGGGTTTGAAATAGCCCTGGCCTGTGACATGAGATTATGCTCCCCAAATGCTATATTTGCTTTACAGGATGTAAAATGGGGTTTTCATGCCTGCGATGGTGCTCTCGTTCGCTTGCCCCATATTATTGGTTTATCTCATACAATGGAAATGTTTTTAACGGGTGATCGCTATGATGCTGATTGGGCTTATAGAGTTGGCCTGGTAAATAGAATCGTAAATCAAGACTTACTTGTTGAAGAATCTTTGCGGTTAGCTCATCAACTAGGAAATCGGTCACCTCTGGCTCATAGGCAAGGTAAGGAGACTATCTTACATGCTATTGGTAGACCGTTACCTGAAGGGTTACGATTTGAAAGTTCTTCTTTTAGGGATCTAGGTGATAGTGCAGACTTAGCTGAAGGCACTAAGGCTTTTTCTGAGAAACGTAACGCCGTATTTAATGGTAACTAAACAATATAGACACGCTCATTATTGCTAGACACAAGATTTTCTTTGGTTTTATTAATCTAAGAGATCGTCGTTTAGACGCAATGAAATAGATAATGCGTGAGCTTGTAGCCCTTCAGCCTTGGCTAGTGTGACTGCATCGGGACCAATTTCTGCAAACCCCGCCTCGCTGCAGGAAATTAATGAAGAACGCTTCATAAAATCTAGAACACTTAAACCTGAGGAGAATCTAGAAGTACCTGAAGTAGGTAATACGTGGTTAGGTCCAGCGACATAATCACCAATTGCTTCAGGACTGAAGGCTCCTATGAAAATTGCTCCGGCATTACTGACTTCTTTAACGAGCATGTCTGCATTATTACAGGTAAGCTCTAGGTGTTCAGGCGCTATACGATCGATCAAAGAAATTGAACTATTAATATTAGGAACAAGTATTATAGCACCAAATTTATTCCAACTTTCACGAGCTATATCAGCTCTAGGTAAGTTTAATAGAATATTTTTGATTTCAGTATCTACATCGTTAGCAAAAGATTCATTATCTGTAATTAATATTGATTGTGCTGATTTATCGTGTTCTGACTGACTTAAAAGATCAGCTGCTATCCATTTAGGGTTATTATCATTATCGGCAACAACTAGTATTTCTGATGGTCCAGCTATCATGTCTATACCAACAATCCCAAAAACTTGGCGTTTAGCTGAAGCTACATACGCATTTCCTGGGCCTACAATTTTATCAACTGGAATAATAGTCTCGGTGCCATAGGTTAGCGCTCCTATGGCTTGAGCGCCTCCTATGCGATATATTTCATCGACTCCTGCTAAATCTGCTGCAGCTAACACCAGAGGGTTTAATTTCCCTTCTGGAGCAGGAACTACCATAACAATGCGCTTAACACCTGCCACTTGTGCAGGTACAGCATTCATTAAAACTGATGATGGGTAGGCTGCTGTTCCGCCTGGAACGTAAAGTCCAACCGCAGCTATTGGTAGCCAACGACTTCCAAGTCTAACTCCGGCATAGTCTGTATAATTAATATCCTTTGGAAACTGACGGCTATGAAAATCCCCTATACGTTTATGAGCTTTTTTTAGTGAGGCTAAAACATCTTCTGAACAGTGATTACGTGCCGATAAAATTTCTTCTTTTGTAACGCGCATACTATCTTCGTCTAGCTGTACATGATCGAACTGCTTTGTATAATTAATTACAGCAGTATTACCTTCTTTACGCACTGTTGACAGTATACTAGATACAATATCGGTAACATCTTTGCCAGCTTCACGTCTTTTCTCTAATAGTTGAGAAAATAGTTTTTCAAAATTACTTTGCGAGCTATCAAGTCTATGAGGCATTTCTGCTACTCTTAACAGCTATTTGAAAACGTTCAATCCAAGAAGTAAGCAAAGGTGCACGAGTTTTTAAAGCAGCACGGTTTACTACTAAGCGTGAGCTAACTTCTGCGATAGTTTCTATTTCTACCAATCCATTTGATTTCAATGTAGCTCCGGTAGAGACTAAATCGACTATACGTCTACAAAGTCCTAGCATTGGGGCTAATTCAATTGCTCCATTTAACTTTATACATTCAGCTTGAACTCCACGTTCAGCAAAGTACGCTTGCGTTAATCTGGGATATTTGGTGGCTACACGCAGGTGGCTCCATTGAGCCGGGTTATCTGCCGCTACGACGGCTTCAGGGGCAGCAACAACTAGTCTACATTTTCCTGCCTCTAAATCGAGAGGGGCATAAAGTTCTGGGTAATCAAACTCCATAATAACATCATTGCCACATACACCAAAGTGTGCTGCACCAAACGCTACGAATGTAGCTACATCGAATGAACGAACACGAATTAGGTCTAAATAGGGAATTGAAGTTTTGAACCTCAAAGCACGAGACGTAGGGTCATCAAACGCTGCTTCAGGTTCAATTCCAGAATTATGTAGGATCGGCATCATTTCAGATAAGATGCGACCCTTGGGTAATGCAAGTATTAGCTTGTCATCTTTAACCACTTCAGGTCTCCGAGTTGAGAAGTTGCGTCTTTGTTTTGACGCATTAATATTTTTTTCTTGGGTGACTTACTCTTCTTTGTGTTGCGGTTGTTTTTTAACGAGCCATGGTTCACCAAAGTCTTCTAGATGACATAGTAAGCTGTCTGTTTCCAGCCGAACTGTAGCATCATCCGAAAATATTAATTCAATAATTGGCCCTTCATCTCCTGGCTGTTCTTTTAGGTTTATTGTCAGTAGGTTAAGAAAAGCACTAGGTTGGCTGAGTTCAAGACCTTTTCTCTGCGCCCTTCTAACATTAGAAAATGTTACAGCGCAATTAATTCGTTCGTCTCCAGATATATTTTTGCTTTCCCAACGAAATCGATTAGAGGCAAACATAAACCGTTTTAGATTTTTTTCATAGGCAAGATCTAAGACGGGAACAATAGCATCTTGTAGTGCTCCGGCAATAATCTGTAGGTCGAGAACGTCGACTGCTTTCAATTTAAGAAGTTTGTAGCGATCATTCACATTTCATCTTTCAGTCGTATGATTTCTGCACCAACACTCGCTAGTTTTTCTTCCAAGCGTTCGTAGCCGCGATCTAGGTGATATATACGACGCACGGTAGTTTTCCCTTCAGCGATAAGACCAGCTAAAACTAATGAGGCGCTAGCACGAAGATCAGATGCCATTACAGGAGCACCGGTTAGTTTTCTTGTGCCTCGAACTATTGCAGATCCGCCATCTACAGTGATGTCAGCACCCATTCGTTGTAATTCTGGAACATGCATAAAACGATTTTCAAAAATTGTTTCAGTAACAATAGAAGTTCCATTAGCCACGGACATAAGAGAAATGAACTGTGCTTGTAGATCTGTTGGGAAACCAGGATATGGTGCAGTTTCTATATTAATGCTTTTTAATTCACTGTTAGATCTATCTACTAATATGCCATTGGGGCTTCGTTGTATATTTATTCCGGCAAGACGTAAACTATCTACTGCGGTTGTGATGTCATTTAACCTTGCCCCTGAAAGATTAATTTTTCCACCTGTAATAGCTGCTGCTATAGCGTATGTTCCTGCCTCAATACGGTCAGGCATAATGGCATGCCTTGTTCCATGTAGCTTATCAACGCCATTTATAGTTAAAGCTGATGTTCCTATTCCTTCAATCTTGGCACCCATAGCATTAAGACAGTTAATTAAGTCGTTAATTTCAGGCTCTTTGGCCGCATTCTGTAAAACAGTTTTACCCTCAGCTAGAACTGAAGCAAGAATAAGGTTTTCAGTTGCGCCAACAGAAACCTTTGGAAATATTATACGAGATCCAAATAAGCCTTTAGGAGCCGATGCATAAATATATCCACCGTCTACCGAAATATTAGCTCCTAACTGTCTCAGGCCATTTAAATGGAGATCTACTGGTCTAGTCCCTATAGCGCAGCCTCCAGGTAAAGACACTTCAGCTTCTCCTGCTCGTGCTAGTAGAGGCCCAAGAACTAATACGGATGCTCGCATCTTTCTTACCAAGTCATAGGGAGCTTTAGTGTTATTTATATCCTTGGCATGTAATGACAACACTCTGCCGATATGTCCCTCGTTGTCATCGTGACCTTCTAATGAAACTTCTACACCATGCTGACTTAATAGATTTGCCATTGTAGTGATATCTGCGAGATGGGGTACGTTGCCTAGTATTAGCGGTTCATCAGTTAATAGGCTGGCACACATGACTGGTAGAGAAGCATTTTTTGAACCGCCTATCACGATAGTACCAGAGAGAGGCTTACCCCCGTAGATTTGTATTTTATCCATACCGTCACTGCCATTGGTAGTTCAATAAAAATGATTCTTACTTATTTGCATCGATTACAGTACGATATTTAATTATCATAGTTTGGGCATGGTAATACCTTGCTGCCCCATATATTTGCCTTTTCTATCAGCATATGAAACTTCCGGAGGCTTATCGCCTTTAAGAAAGAGAAATTGGCAAGCACCTTCGTTAGCATAAATTCTTGCTGGCAATGGTGTGGTATTAGAAAATTCTAATGTTACGTGACCTTCCCATTCAGGTTCTAACGGGGTTACATTAACTATTATGCCGCATCTAGCATAAGTGGATTTACCTAAACAGATAACAAGAATGTCACGTGGGATTCGAAAATATTCTACCGTACGAGCTAGAACAAAAGAATTTGGAGGAATAATACATACATCGGATTTACGATCAACAAAGCTTGCTTCACTAAAATTTTTAGGGTCTACAGTTACCGAGTTAACATTAGTAAATATTTTAAACTCCGATGAAACCCTAGCGTCATAGCCGTAGGATGATAGGCCGTATGAAATTACGCCTTCACGTTTTTGGTCATCAACAAATGGCTCTATCATGCCATTTTCATGCGACTTTTGTCGGATCCAACTATCCGGCATAATTGACATCGCAGCATTCTCCTTAGTTATTAGCCAGCTCTATGCTCTTTTAGCCGAATGTCATTCGGCTAAAAAGAAAAGGCAGTTAAATCAAAACTTACCTTACGCTTTTTATCATCTGATTCGCTTAATTAGGATTAGCTTTTTCATCATTTTTTTTAGTAATAGTTTGATAGCTCTTTTGCTTGTTTCGACGACGTAAATTATCCCTTAGGGCCGCAGCTTGACGTTCAAACCTTTCTTCCGACCTTTTTTCTCCTCTACCCAGAGGTTTTTCGATGTGTTTATGTGTATTTTTATGTTTCATTACTTTGCAGCTACTGCTTCTATTTCTACTTGCCAAGCAGGCGCAGCAAGCCCAGCGACAACAACTAAAGTAGATGCCGCCGCATGCCCAAGTGACCAGCGGTCACGTATGTCACGGAATTTGGATACATCACCATTTGTAGTAATATAAGCATTAAGGCGCACAAGATCTGTAATTTTCATATCCACGGCAGTAAGTGCTTCTAACAAGTTTTGTAGCGTTTGTTCTACCTGTTCAGAAAAATCACTTGAACAGCTACCGTCTTCACGTACGCCAACTTGACCAGATATGAAGACCATTCTAGAGCCTTCAGAAACTTCTACTATATGACTATAATTACTAGGTGGTGTCGGAAGAGTCTTAGGGTTAGTTAGTTTTAGCATTTTAACTCCTTGTATTATATTTTAATTAACTAGAAAGAGTCGAAAAAAAACTTTACGTTCTAGATCATAAGTTGTTATTTATGCCATAAAAATGAATTCCAATATATAACTCTATGAGTGAATAAGCTAAATCAAGTTATACATTATTATTACTCGTTTTATATAAAGCTATTGTAAAGCTAAATATACACTATTGCTGCTTAAGAGAATCCTATGTCATAACTTCTATTCATTTTATTTGCCGCCGTAGCTCAGGGGTAGAGCGCACCATTGGTAATGGCGAGGTCGGAGGTTCGATTCCTCCCGGCGGCACCAGATAAAAGTTTTATGTTGTTATTAATTATTTGGCTCTTTGGGTTGCCGTTATTAATTTAGTTATATTTATTTATTCTTCATGTTCTTTAGCTTTAGAAAATAGGTTTTGGTAACTGAGTTGCTAGCGTTTCGGTTTATAGTGTCTTGCTGTGAATGGTAAAAAATATGTATGAAAACAACTCGATTTTATTTAAGAATATTTGCTTGCAGTGTCAAACTTCAATAGCTTTGACCAGGAGTTTTTAATGCATTTTATTTTACGAAGTATTGTACACTTGCTTTGTGTTTTTTCACTCATATTTGCATTAATTTTATCATCTAGCGGTTTAGGGTTTGCATCACCTTTAGAATCTAACGTTAACGACCCACTTGAATCACCTAATCGGATTATATTTGAGTTTAATATTAGACTTGACCGTTATGTAATGGAACCAGTTGCTATTGCATATCGAGATTTTCTACCAGTAGAGCTAAAAATACCTATGGTGAACTTAATAAATAATTTATTTATGCCTTTAAGTTTTATTCATGCAATGTTGCAGGGTGATTTGAATCGAGCTGAAGAAGCGGCCGTAAGATTTATTGGAAGTGCTCCAACATTATTTTTGGGGAATCCATTCCCAGACCGAGCACCTATCCATGAGGATGCAGGACAAACTCTTGGTGTTTGGGGTGTACAGCCAGGTCCTTACATAATGCTTCCAGTTTTAGGGCCCTCAAACCTGCGTGATGCTGCTGGAACAATTATTGATGTTTTTGTGGATCCATTTGGGGTGTTAGCTAGCTCGGGAGCATCGACAACTAGAGGTATAGGTTCGGCAGTTAAATCACGTGCAAATAGTCTAGAACAAGTAAGGGATCTACAAAAAAATTCTCTTGATTATTATGCCGCCGTAAGAAGTTTATATGGTCAGTATCGTGAAAATGAAATAAAAAATGGTGGAATGAAAGATATTAAAGCTGCACCCACTATCGGCTTAGAAAATGAATCAGCACCCGCTCTAATGAAAATATTTGATGCGGCAACAAAGTAGAAAAGATGGTTTTTAAAAACTATAAAGTAATTATTACTTACGCATTGTTTATGCTAGTGGTTTTTATGGGGCCAACGAAAGCAAATCATCATTTGTCTAAATCTTCTGATTTTGTCCAATCGTTAGCTGATCGAGCCGTAACTGCCCTAACCACTGATGGAATAACAATGGATACGCGTCGCAGACAATTTCGAGATGTTATTCGTCAGAGTTTTGCAATAGATAGTATTGCTCGTTTTGCGCTTGGTCGTTATTGGCGGCGGGCTACTGAAGAAAACCGTATTGAATATCTCAAATTATTTGAAGATCTCATTGTAATAACTTGGGCTGATCAATTTTCCACATATGCTGGGGAGAATCTAAAAGTTCAAGAATCCTTAGATGCGGCAAGCAGTCAAAACAAGGTAGAAGTCGCTATAGTAAGAAGTATATGGTCAATTGACCGGCAAACAAAAATACATGTTGACTGGCGGGTGGCGAGCCAAGGAAATATTTATAAAGTTACTGATGTAATGATTGAGGGTATAAGTATAGCTAGAACCAAACGAGATGAGTTTGCATCAGTAATTCGCAGAAATAATAATGAAATTAGCGCTCTCTTAAAGGTTTTAAGAGAAAAGAAGCTTAATAACAGATAAATTAAATATCTGACAAAAATATTTATGTTTTTATTTGTTTATATTTAATCTTTTTTTCATGTCCATTAGATTCATCTCGACGATCTTTATAGTCAGCTTCATAGGATTGGTAATTACCCTCGAACCAAACGGTCGTATTATTGCTTTCAAATGCTAAAATATGGGTGGCAATTCGGTCTAGAAACCAGCGGTCATGGCTAACCACTATAGCGCAACCAGCAAAAGCTAATAGTGCTTCTTCTAAAGCTCTAAGTGTATCAACATCGAGATCATTAGTGGGTTCATCGAGTAGTAATACATTTGCTCCTGATTTAAGCATTTTTGCTAGATGTACTCTGTTACGCTCACCTCCTGATAAATTTCCAACTTTCTTTTGCTGATCCGGTCCTCTAAAGTTGAATCCAGCTACATAAGCTCGACTTTGTACACTTTGTTTTCCCAACTCTATTACATCTAAGCCATCAGTAATTTCTTCCCATACGTTTTTATCTTCGGCTAATGAATCACGGTTTTGATCAACATACCCAAGTACAACCGAATCACCGATAATGAGTTCTCCTTTGTCAGGAATCTCGTGGCCTGTTACTAAGTTACAAAAGGTGGTTTTACCGGCCCCATTCGGACCTATAACTCCAACAATTGCGCCGGGTGGAATTTTTAGGTCTAACTCATTAATTAAAATTCTTTTGTCAAAACCTTTTGATAGTTGTTTTGTTTCGATAACTAAATCACCTAAGCGTGTTCCTGCAGGTATTGTGATTTGCTGTTTTTCAGGTGTTCGGATAGAGCTGTCAGCTGATAATTGGTTGAACGCGCTTACGCGAGCCTTGCTTTTGGTCTGCCTTGCCCTGGGGCTTTGTCTAATCCATTGTAATTCCTGACGAATATTTCTTTGTCGATTGCTTTCTTCTTTTTCTTCTTGAGATAGTCTTTTGTTTTTTGCTTCAAGCCAAGCCGAGTAATTGCCTTCAAATGGAATGGCTTTACCTCTATCAAGCTCAAGAATCCAACCTGCCACGTTATCAAGAAAATACCGGTCATGTGTTACTGCTACTACTGTACCTGCATAGTCAGCTAGAAAATGTTCTAGCCAAGCTACTGATTCTGCATCGAGATGGTTAGTTGGCTCGTCGAGTAAAAGCATGTCTGGTTTTGATAGTAACAGTTGACATAGAGCTACTCTACGACGTTCGCCGCCTGAAAGTTTAGTTACATCAGCGGAACCTTCAGGGCATCTCAAGGCATCCATAGAAATTTCTATGTGACGATCTAACTCCCAAGCATCGGCAGCATCAATTTTGTCTTGTAATTCTGCCTGTTCTGTAATCAACAGATCCATCTCATTTGTCGACATTTCTTCACCAAAACGAGAGCTTACTTCATTAAATTTTTCTAGTAATTCACGGGTATCTGCGACAGCTTCCATTATATTTTCTAGAACATTTTTTTCGGGGTTTAGTCTCGGTTCTTGAGGTAAAAACCCAACTTTAACATTTTCTGCTATCCAAGCCTCCCCTTGGTATTCTTTATCTTCACCGGCCATTATCCGCAATAAACTTGACTTACCCGATCCATTCAAACCGAGTACCCCAATTTTTGCTCCGGGATAGAAGCTTAACCAGACATCCTCAACTACTGCGCGCGAGCCTGCATAGGTTTTAGTAAGACCCTTCATTACATAGACATATTGCTGGGATGCCATCAGTGAACTCCATAAAAAATAAACTTATAATTGGTTAGGATTAATTGGATTTGAGATTAACGAAAATCACTATTTCTTGGCTAAAATATATATATATTTATTAACATTAACCGAATTGCCAACGGTGAATTTCTAATCGCTCGTATAGCCCCGATTGAGTGTAAGGTTCTTCGGATAAAAAGACATCTACAGCTTTTCGGTCTTTCAACTTAAGAATGAACTCACTTCCCATCCATTCTTCTTCTCTAGTTGACCATAATGGTCCTCTAACAATAAATTTGTTTTGGTAACCTCGCTCTATAAAATATTTGCGATGATCTTCTAGTAGGTTTTTTCTTAATTCTGTCATTCCAGGCTTACCGTGACCTATAATAAGAAAGTATTGGTTTGTATTCCTATCTGCGTCATACACCCATTTTTTTTGTTGCATAGCATTTTGACATCGGCGGACTAATGTCTTGCTAAATAGCCCTGATTTCACAAACGGGTTTTCTTGTACAAAAATCGAAGCTTTTTTGGTATTAGGTAGGTCAAGCATATACATATTGCCGGTAATAAATTTTTTATCATGTGATACTGTTGGCCCCTCAACAATGATGGAATTTTTATATGCTTCTATAAATTTTAAGTGCTTACTAACAACAGTCTTTCTAATTTCAGTACTATTAGACTTATGCCAAAAATAAAAGAAATACTCCATTAAATTTCGAATCTTATATTGTTAATAGCTCTAGAAATTTTTTGCATTTCTACTTTTTTAACCTCAATAGTTTAATTTTTTATAATTCTTATCTCTCTTTAATCATTAGTTTTTTTTATGTAGTTCTCTTGGTTAGTTGGAGAAATGAGTCCAAATAAATTTTCTGGATTATCAACAAATATCATATTACGAATTTTTTCATCAGGCACCCATTCCAGCATCATATCGAGTAATGAAACATCATTTGGCATTGGTTTAAAATATTGTGGATGAGGCCAGTCAGATCCCCACAATAGACGGTGCGGTGCTACTTCAATCAGCTTATGAACAAATGGATCAGTATCATCAAATGGAAAGTTTTCCTGATCCGAAAAACGCGGCGATAATTTAACCCAGCAGCGATCTGTCTCTAAACACTTTATAATAAAATCAAATTCCTTACTATTAACTCCTTTTTCTATAGTAGGAACTCCATTGTGTTCTATTACAAACTTACCAGGTGAATGATAAATCATATCTTCCCATTGTTTATCTAGTTTAGCCATGGGTATTAAATAATGCATACCCCAGCCAAAATCGTTTAATCTATCAGTCATAAAAGAATTTATTTTTTTTTCTGTCATCCAAGAAATACGAGCTCCAACTACTCCGGAATCAGTAAGAATTTGAAGCTCACGGTCAGTTATGCTATCCCATGGCATCATTAAAACAGTTTTAATTCGGTCTTGATACCGGCAAGCTGCATGAAGCGCGAGTTCGTAATTACGACCATACATCATTGACTGAACATGAAGCCCACGAGATAAACTAAGCCCAGTCTGCATTAGTTCCCAATCCTGAAATGATGTATCTTCAAATTGTAGATGATCGAAAGGTCTTTCTGGCACTAGAGGAAATTGACTTTGAGGTCCAATAAAATGAAAGTGGCAATCCCAAGCCCCGGCGGGAAGCTTAAGCTTTGGTTCTGGATATGTGCGATCTATTCTTGGAGAAAATGGTAAATCAGATTTATTAGTCAAAGTATTTTCTCCTCGCTCGTTTAGCTATTATTTATATTTGAACCGATCATCATTTAAATGCTCTATACCCAATGCTTTATCTAACTAGGAGTATATTTCTGCATTTATTTGGCTTAAATTATTTAAGTGGCAGTGTACATCAGCTCCGTCATTTTCACCATCCAATACAAATACTTTTAGGTTCCCATTGTTTTTACAGTTAGGAGTCACAAGCCCTCTAAAATATTTGTAGGGTGCCTATACTGATTTTTTTTCATCGTATCGGCCACTATTTTATCCTTAGTTTATCTTTAATTTTATAATATGTAAGGTTTTAGTATTATTTGATAACGGTCAAGACTGTCACTAGATATAATTTATATTTAGTGACAATGGTTATCTGTCGGGATTTTAATCTTTTATTTTTAGTTCAAGCTCGCGCTGTGAGTTATTCCACTCAGATATTACATCCGAGCTATCTTCTTTTGGTAGTAACATTGTTTTATGGGTTAAAAAGGTTTTAATGTTTACAATACGTGATAGCGCCCAAATGGCACTACCTCGGACTATTGGTGACGGATCTATCAGTAAAGATAAAACAACAGGAATAGCTTCTTCGTTTTTTGAATTACCTAATGCAATTAAAACGTTACGAATAAACCGATCACGTCCTATACGTTTTATAGCTGTTTTAGAAAAAAATTTGCGAAACTCTTCGTCAGTTAATTTGGCTAATTGTATTAAGTCTGGTGAGTTAAGTTGCTCATTAGATTTAAAGTCTGAATCCGCTGCAGCCGAGGCAAACTTATTCCACGGACAAACTGCAAGGCAATCATCACAGCCATAAATACGATTTCCAATTAGGGGGCGTAAGTCCCTATCTATTACTCCTTTATGTTCAATAGTTAAGTAAGAAATACATCGTCTTGCATCTAGCTTGTAAGGAGCAGGAAAGGCATTAGTAGGGCAAACATCAAGACAACGCTGACAACTTCCACAATATTCACCAGGAGAATTTTCTTTCATCCCTATTGTAGAAAGGTCAAGGGTTGTAAAAACTTCACCGAGAAACAGCCATGATCCATGTGTTCGTGAAACTAAATTTGTATGCTTTCCCTGCCATCCCATCCCGGCCTGCTGAGCAATAGGTTTTTCCATAATTGGAGCAGTATCCACAAATATTTTAATATCACAGGAAAAGTTATTGCAAATCCAGCGTCCTAAAACTCTAAGTCTTTTTTTAAAAACTTCATGATAGTCACGTCCTCTGGAATAAACTGAAATATTTCCCACCGTAGGATTAGAGAGGTTTGCTAGAGGGTTTTCATTGGGTGCATATGAGATTCCCAATGTAATTACACTTTTGACATCTGGCCATAACGCTTGCGGGCTAGCTCGTAAATCTGCTTTAGCAGATAACCACCCCATATCTCCATGGTAACCCCGTTTTATAAACTCGGCCATACTATCTTTATTTTTGCTAGATAAGGTAGCGGGAGCAAAACCTACGGCTATAAAACCAGATTTTAGAGCATAATCACGAATTTGGTTTTTTACAGGAGTATCCACAATTTTATATTCCATGGAAAATAGTAAATCATCAACCTCTTCCTCTATAGGGGGTTACTCCTTGATCGGGAAGCCATAAGCCCTCAGGTATTTCACCTGTTTGATAAAACACATCTATAGGAATGCCTCCTCTCGGATACCAGTAACCACCAATTCTTAGCCAGATAGGATCTAATGTTCTGCTAAGTTCTTTTGCAATGGATACTGTACACTCTTCATGAAATGACCCATGATTTCGAAATGACCCCATGTATAATTTTAAAGATTTGCTTTCTATAATCCAGTCCCTGGGAACATAGTCAATAACCAAATGTGCAAAGTCAGGTTGTTTCGTAATAGGGCAGATTGATGTGAACTCTGGTACGGTGAATCGCACTAAATAGATATCACCTGAATGCGGGTTGCTCACTTTTTCTAGTATTACTTCACTTGGTGATTTAGGAAAATCAGTATTATTGCCTAATTGTGTTAATGTTGAATAAAATTCATTGCTCATGTTTGTCTTTCCGTTTTCTTGAGAAGCATTGCGTCACCATATGAATAAAACCGATATCTATTCTTAATGGCATGGTTATAAGCGGAACGGATAAAGTTCTCCCCTGCAAATGCACATACCAGCATATATAGAGTTGAACGTGGTAAATGAAAGTTAGTTAACAAAAGATCTACTGCGTGAAAACGATAGCCAGGTGTTATAAAAATGTCAGTATTACCAATGAAGGGCTTCACCAAGCCGTGTTTATTTACAGCACTCTCAAGTAACCTCAATGAAGTTGTACCCACCGCTAAAACTCTTCCTCCTTGGCGATGGGTTTCATTAACCGCTTCAGCTGTTTCGACTGGTAATTCGCCAAATTCTTCATGCATCTTATGATCCGTAATATTTTCTACTTTAACTGGCAAAAAAGTACCGGCTCCAACGTGAAGTGTTAGGGGAGCTGTAGCTATTCCCCTTTTAGCCAATTTAGACATTATTTCTGAAGTAAAATGTAATCCGGCTGTGGGAGCTGCGACGGCACCATCTGCTTTGGCAAAGATAGTTTGATAATCTTTTAAATCATTGATATCAGGAAGTCTTGACCTTTTTATGTATGGAGGTAAAGGAGGGTTTCCGTACCGTTTAAGTGCTGAAAAAAAATTTATTCCCGATAAATTAAACTCTATTAAAATTTCACCCATTTTATGTTTCTCTATTACTTTTAAGCAAAAATCTTCAGAAAATTTTATTGTATCACCAATTTTAAGACGCCTTGATGGTTTAGCGTAGGCAAACCATGTACTTGTATTTACTTGCTTGTGTAACGTTATGGCTATTTTTCGCTCAGTTAAATTATTGTCTTCTGAAATGGATCTACAGCGTTTTCCGATTAATAGAGCTGGAATAACTCTTGTGTTATTGAATACCATTAAATCGCTCGGTAGCAATAAATCTGCAATATTATCAACTACTTTATCTATCAACTGAGCTCTTGCGTCTAAAAGTTTTGCATTTTGACGGGGTGAAGCTGGCCTTTGAGCAATTAATTCAGGCGGTAAATCAAAATCAAAATCTTTAGTTCTCATATTTATGATGCCAATTGACAGAAATTCTAACAGCGGCAATAAGTACCGACCATTACCAATGTGATTAGATGACCATGATTAATATTAAGCCACAAGCACGAAGTGAAGTATCTTGTTTATTTATGATGATTACGGTTGCCTTTGTCACCTGTCTTATTGTCTCTAATATTACAGCTGTAAAGCTAATAGCTCTGGGAGATATTATATTGCCAGGTGCAATAGTTGTTTTTCCGATTACTTATATAATAAGCGATGTCCTTACAGAGGTATACGGTTATAGCAGGGCGAGAAGAGTAATCTGGCTAGGATTTGCAGCAAATATATTGGCAGTTGGCACCTTCATCATTGTTGGCATGCTTCCAGCGGCTAGTTTTTGGCAAAATCAAGAAGCGTATAATACGATATTAGGGGCAACTCCGCGTATTCTCGTAGCATCTTTAATTGCTTACTTAGTCGGCGAATTCACGAACTCGTATGTGCTTTCTAAACTAAAAATTATGACTAATGGCCGTTTTTTATGGGTAAGAACAATAGGCTCTACAATAATTGGCCAGAGTCTTGATTCAACAATATTTATTTTGGTCGCATTTACTGGAATTCTGCCAAATAACGTTTTGTTTATAACTATCTTGGTACAGGTTTTAGCTAAAACAGCTTATGAGTTTGTTGCCACACCATTAACTTACATAGTAGTTGGTTGGCTTAAACGAGTTGAGAAAATTGACGCCTTTGACCGAAATATATCATTTAATCCATTTAATACAGCTGTGTAATTTGAATTTTGGGCGTATAATAACATTAGTTTAATGTCTAAATGTATTATTATGATTACTCTGCCATAAATTAGCCGCCTAAATTATATGATAAAAAAATTAGGAACATTTGATTACGTTATTGTGGGAGCTGGAACAGCCGGTTGTGTCCTTGCTAACCGACTTTCAGTTGATCCTAAAATTAGTGTTTGTCTGTTGGAGGCAGGTGGTAAAGATAATTATATTTGGGTTCATATTCCGGTTGGGTATTTGTATTGCATGGGCAATCCACGCACTGATTGGGGTTATTCAACTGAAGTAGAACCGGGCCTTAATGGGCGCTCCCTAAATTATCCTCGTGGACGTATTTTGGGCGGATGTTCTGCAATTAACGGAATGATATATATGCGTGGCCAGTCTAGAGACTATGACGGCTGGAGACAAAGAGGAAATATCGGCTGGGGTTGGGATGATGTGATGCCATATTTTTTGCGCTCGGAAGACCAGGCTGCGGTAGAAAAAGACGAGTTACATAACAAAGGTGGAGAATGGAGAGTAGAACGCCAGCGTCTTTCATGGGAAGTGCTCGATTCATTTCGAGATGCTGCGGCAGAGGCTGGAATTCCTAAAACGAATGATTTTAATCGCGGAAATAATGAGGGATGTGGCTATTTTCACGTTAATCAACGCACTGGATTAAGGGTAAGCGCCGCGAAGGCATTTTTAAAACCAGTATTACACCGTTCTAACTTAACTGTTTTAACCCATGCTCAGGCTAGAAAGCTAAGTTATACGGATGGCCGCATTAGTGGAGTTGATATTAGCTTTAAAGACGAAGAATCCCACATTTCTGCTAATGGAGAAGTAATTCTGGCAACAGGATCGGTAGGTACGCCGCAAATACTTGAATTGTCAGGGATCGGTTCCGGTAGCTTATTAAGTGGCTACAATATTGATGTAATTCGAGATTTACCCGGAGTTGGAGAAAATCTTCAAGACCATTTGCAAATTCGCTGTGCTTATAAAGTTCGTGGAGTGAAAACTCTCAATGAAAAAACTAATAGTCTATTTGGAAAGGCGGGCATTGCTCTTGAATATGCTTTATTTCGTAAAGGCCCTATGTCAATGGCCCCAAGTCAATTAGGAGCTTTCGTTAAATCAGATCCTGCAATGGAAACTCCTAACCTACAGTACCATGTTCAACCTCTAAGCCTCGATAAATTTGGGGAACCATTGCATAACTTTCCCGCCGTTACCGCAAGCGTGTGCAACTTAAGGCCTGAATCACGCGGTAGTATTCATATTGCTAGCCCCGACGCTCGTCAACAACCGGCAATAAAGCCAAATTATCTATCTACTATCGTTGATAAAAAAGTGGCAGCTCAATCAATCAGAGTAACACGAAATATTATATCACAGCCATCATTTGCAAAATATCAGCCGGAAGAATTCAAACCTGGGCCAGTCTTTGGTGATAGCGATGAAGAATTGTCTAATGCTGCAGGTGAGGTTGGTACTACAATTTTTCATCCAGTGGGGACGGCAAAGATGGGAAGTGATGACTTATCGGTAGTCGACAATAGACTTAGGGTACATGGTATTACTGGTTTGCGAATTGTAGATGCCTCGATTATGCCAACAATTACATCAGGAAATACCAACTCACCCGTAATTATGATTGCGGAAAAAGCATCCGACATGATTCTTAAAGATAACAGTCGGTAAGGTAAAATCTTATGGAGAAGGATTAAACAGATATGGTAAATTATTATCAACCCGATATGGGGTCTAGTCCTGATAATCCATTCGCTCGTAATGATGAAGGTAAGTTGGTAAGACGCTCTTTCTGGCTTGATATGGCAGATCGTTCTCTTATACTTGCGATGACGCAGGGTGTTGGCGCCAATTTAACTAATGAACAAAAACGTACTCATCTAGAAGATATCGGTCGAATTTCATTGATCGAAAACATTTGTACACAAGAAATTATTCCCCCGAATGCATAGAAATGGGATCGTATGAAGAAGGAATTAGGATACAAAGTCTTTAATGATGAATTTTATAATTTTATTAATATAAATAAGT
>Ga0114996_10002760_pt1 | contig 22370 bp, 21 predicted proteins | sample ArcticOcean_MG_C_4_FD_87039 | JGI IMG/M metagenome (GOLD analysis project Ga0114996, IMG submission 87039) | Marine microbial communities from western Arctic Ocean - ArcticOcean_MG_CB4_134 | ecosystem: Environmental > Aquatic > Marine > Oceanic | place: Arctic Ocean: Canada Basin | collected... | reverse complement strand
TTTTTAGAAGAAACTAGAAATTAGTATCAGAAAGATTTAGAAAATTAACTTAGTCTTCCGATTTAACTACTTCAAATGAAATTTCATGAATTACATCTCTATGTAACCTAAGTGATGCTGAATAAGAACCAAGTCTTTTAATTGTTCCACCTTGAACTTTGATAATTTTTTTATCAAAATCAAAACCTGCATTAGCCAATTCACTATTTAGATCAGAGCTAGAAATTGAACCAAATAATTTATCTCCTGAGCCAGATTTAGCAGATATTTTAATTTCTAACTTACTTAATTTTTTAACTAATTTTTGAGCTTCTTCAATAGATTTTTTTTCTCTAAATTCTCTTTGTTTAATATTTTCAGCTAAAACCTTTCTTGAAGATGTTGTAGCTAAAATTGCTAATCCTTGAGGAATTAAGAAATTTCTACCATATCCATTCTTTACAGAAACTATATCATCTTTAAAACCTAAGTTAGGTACGTCATTTTTAAGAATTAATTCCATAATAATTATTTTAACATATCTGCTTGATAAGGTAAAAGTGCCAAATGTCTTGCTCTTTTAACAGCAACGGAAACTTTTCTTTGATATTTTAAAGATGTGCCTGTTAAACGTCTTGGTAAAATCTTCCCTTGTTCATTAATAAATCTTAAAAGAAAATCTGGATCTTTATAATCAAGATACTTAATGCCAGATCTTTTAAACATACAATATTTCTTGCCACTCTTCGTAGCTATATCTAAAGGAGTTAGATATCTAATTTCTCCCTGATTTCCTGATTTTCCTGCTTGTTCTATTGATGACATAATTATGTTTTTTTATTATTACGTTCTCTTCTCTTAATTGACCAAGCATCAGCATACTTGTCAAGTTTTACATTTAAATAACGCATAATCCTTTCATCTCTTTTCAATTCAGTTTCAAAAGCGTTAACTACAGTGTTAGGAGCATTAAAATCAATTAAGTTATAAAACCCACTTTGTTTGTTTTGGATAGGATATGCTAATTTTTTCAATCCCCAATATTCAGTTGAAATAATTTCGGATCCTTGGCTTGTTAAATAGTCTTCAAATTTTTTTACTGTCTCCTTTACCTGATCATCAGATAAAACGGGATTTAAAATGAAAACAGCTTCGTAATGATTCATAAATCTTATTAAAAAATTGGTCGCAAAAATACATTAATAATATTGACTAACAAAATTTGTTTATTATTTTAATTATATGGGTCAACATCAATCGAAATATCAGCATTTCTAAAAGCAGAAATAGTGTTAAAACTTTTTAATATTTTAGAAATACATGTTTTAGAAAATTTAAGATTGCTATTATTAGGAATTTTAATTAAAATATTTTTAATATGTTTATTATTGATTCTTGAAATAAGAGGAGATTCAGGACCTAGCATTTGATTTTTAAATTGATTTTTTAAAGCATCTGCTAACCATATGGAGCATTTTTGAAGAATATTCAAATTTTTATGTTTTAAGGTTAATTTAATTAATCTTGAATAAGGAGGATATTGAAACAAAAATCTTTCATTTAACTGTTCTTTAAACATTCCTAAAAAATCATTTTTAACAATTTTTTTCATTAGTTGATGATTTGGGTTAAAAGTTTGAACAATAACTTCTCCTTGTTTCTTTGATCTCCCTGATCTTCCTGCTACTTGCTGAATTAGTTGGAAACATTTTTCTTGAGACCTGAAATCTGGAAAATATATCAAACTATCTGCATTAACAACTCCAACTAAATCAACATTCTTAAAATCAAGCCCCTTAGTAAGCATTTGAGTGCCTACTAAAACTTGAAATTCATTATTTTCAAAATCATTAATAATATTACTAAAAGCATTTTTATTTCTTGTTGAGTCATGATCCATTCTTTCAATTTTCAAAAAAGGGAAAAACTCTTTTAATTCTTCAACAACTTGCTGTGTGCCTAAACCTTTTTTGATAACAGTATTTCCTGTGCAGGTTGGGCAAATTGTTTTATTTTTTACACAATAACCACAATGATGGCATTTTAATTCATCTGAAACTTGATGATAAGTTAAACTAACATCACAATTAATGCATTGATAAACATAGGCACAAGAACTACATTCTAAATAAGGGGCATATCCTCTGCGGTTTTGAAAAATAATAACTTGCTTTTTGTTCTCAATTGTAGTTTTAATTTTTTCAAGAAATAAATTAGAAAAATTACCAGTTATATTTTTTTTAAGAATAGCTTGTTTTAAGTCTTTAATAATAATTTTTGGAGGTTTAATATCTCCGAACCTCTTGTCAAGACTAATAAGTCCATACTTATTTGAAATTGCATTAAAATAAGATTCTAAACTGGGTGTAGCAGAACCTAAAAGAGTATTAGCTTTATGTAACATTGCTAAATAAATAGCAGAATCTCTTGCATGGTATCTTGGAGCAGGCTTAAATTGCTTGTAAGCATTTTCATGCTCTTCATCTACTATAATCAAACTTAATTTGCTAAAAGGAAGAAAAATGGAAGATCTAGCTCCTATAATAATTTTAGCATTTTTATCGTTTTTTAAAACTTTTTTCCAAACTTCTGTTCGTTGATTTATAGAATATTTAGAATGGTATACAGCCAATAAATTACCAAAATATTTTTTTAATCTATTAATTAACTGTGTAGTTAATGCTATTTCTGGAACCAAGTACAAGACTTGTTTGTTTTTTTTAATTTCATTTTCAATTAATTTAACATATATTTCTGTTTTCCCAGATGATGTGACGCCATGTAATAAAGAAACATTTTTATCTTTAAAACTTGATATAATATTTTTAAATGCGTTTTTTTGATCGAAACTTAGATCTTTAGGTTTTATTAATTGATCGACTTGAAATTGAATTCTATTAATTATTTCAGACTTCTTTGCTAATATACCTGTGTCAACCAAAGTATTAATGGTAGCTCTTGAAACACCAGAATAATTTATCAGTTCTTGAATAGTTGGATTAACATTTTTAGAAAATGAAAAAAGGCATTTAAGTACTTTTTGCTGAGATTTTTTTGTTTTTAACTCATCTAGTAATAAATCAAAAGCATTGTTATCTAATTTTTTATTAAAATAAATTTTAATGACTTTTTTAGGTTTAAAATAATCATACACTTCTTCTTTAAGCTTAATAATAGAATGATTTAATAGCTCATTAATAGTTTTAGTAACATGTTGTTTCTTTAAAATTGAAATAACTTCACGATATGTTAATTTTTTATTTAGCAATAAATTATTATATAATAAATCTGCACTATCTGTCAACTTCATATCTTCTTTCAATTCATCATATAATACGATTTCACTTTCACTTTTTAAAAGAAGAAGACTTGGAATTGAAACTTTTATTACCTGACCAATTGGGCACATATAATAATTAGACATCCAGTTAAAGAACTTAATTTGAAAATCATTAATTATTGGTTCTTCGTCAATAATAAATTCTATATGTTTAGCATCATAAAACTCTGGTAAAATATTATGTTTTTTAACAACTATTGCTGTCAAAAGTTTTGATTTTCCAAAAGGAACTATAACCCTATATCCATTTTTTAAAAAATCATATTCTATTTTATTTACTTTATAAGTAAACAAAGTGTCAATAGGAAGAGGGACAATTACATCAATTAAGTAATGCATTGTTAATAATTTTTTAGTTTGTAAATAACAACATTTAACTCAAATCCAAGTAATAATGATATTGAGTTAATCCATATATACAACATCATTATAATTAAAGCTCCAATAGAGCCATAAAGTTCATTATAATTAGAAAAATTGTCAATATATAGACCGAAAAAATAGGTTGACAAAAATAAAAGAATGGTAGTCATTATTGATCCAGGTGAAATAAATTTCAAATTCTTTCCTTGAATTGTCCCAAAATAGTATAGTGAGGAAAATGAAATAAGTGAAATTAATATTAAGAATATATATTTTAAATAAATAAATATGAAAGAAACTAAACTATCATTTTGGGTAATTAAAAAATCAAAAAAAATAGATGAAACTGTTGCAAATAATACAACTATCACTAAAATAAACCCTACCAAAATAGCATATAGATATTGTTTAAATAAATTTCTTGAAAATTGAACATGATAAGAATCTGTAAAGCCTCCAAAAATAGCATTTACTCCATTACCTATTAGAATTATTGAAAATATTAAAGTAGTAGATAACAACCCACTTCTTTTATTACTATTAATATCAACAAATATGTCGTGAAAAAAAATAGCAGATTCATTTGGTAATAAAGATTCTAATAAAGATAAAAATACTTCATCAAAATTGTCAATAGGAAAAAAGGGGATCAGATTTAACACAAACAAAACAAATGGAAAAAAAGCCATAAAAAAACTAAAAGATATACTACTTGCTCTAGTAGAAATTGCTCCTTTAATAATACCAATAAAATAAAGGTTAAATAATTCATAAAGTGAAAAACCATATAAACTTTTTAATTTAATTTTTTTTAAAAAATCAATAACGGAATTAATTATAAAGTTATTTTTAATCAAACTCATATATTTATAGTTAAATATAAATTAAAATTAATCCAATTGTTTAGTTAATGAAAATTAAGTTACTAGTTGTTGGCAAGACCTCAAATACAACTTTGCTATCTTTAATTAAAGATTATGTAAAAAGAATAAGACACTATATAACTTTTGAAATAATTAAAAAAACAAGTCCTTATCATAATTAGTAAATCATGAATATAATTTTTGCTACTAGCAATTTAAATAAACTAAAAGAAATTGAAAACTTGATACCTAAAGATATTAATCTAAATAATTTAAAAGATCTTAACTTTAATGAAGAAATTCCTGAAAATGAAAAAACTATTGAGGGTAATGCTATCTATAAAGCAAAATTTATTCATGCCAAATTTAACGTTAATGTGTTTGCAGATGATACTGGACTTGAAGTTGAGGCGCTAAATGGAGAACCAGGTGTTTATTCGGCCAGATATGCAGGTAAAGAATGTAACTCACATAAAAACATAGAAAAGCTTCTTAAAAACCTAATTAACAATAAAAATAGAAGGGCAAGATTTAAAACAATTATTGCTTTAATTTTAAACGGTAAACTTTATCAATTTGAAGGAATTGTTAATGGCCTTATTTCGTATTCTTCAAAAGGAAATAAAGGATTTGGATACGATCCTGTTTTTGTTCCAGAAGGATACAGTAAATCATTCGCTGAACTATCTTTATATGAAAAAAACAAAATTAGTCATAGATCAATTGCTGTGAAAAAATTAATAAGCTTTATCTCCAAACAATTAAATTGATTTTAAAAAAATTGTTAAATAATATTATAATTACAATAATAATTTTATTAGTTTGTATTTTCGTTGCCAATGAATAAATTATTACTACGTCTCTTTATTTTAATAACACTTAGTGTATCAATAAACTTTATTAATGCTCAGAATAAAAGTTTAACAGCTTTTGTAGAAAATGCAGCTGATAATTCGCCTATATCTAGTGTTCATGTAATAAATTTATCTCAAGTGATTGGCGTAATAACTGACAAAGCTGGTAAATTTGAAATACAAGCACAATTGAATGATACTCTATATTTTTCCTACCTTGGATTTAAATCAATTAAAGTTAGAGTGACAAATGATTTATTGAAATTCAAGAATTCAAAAATTCAATTAACTGAATTGGCATATGCTTTAGAAGAAGTAATTATTAAACCATATGAACTAACTGGTTATCTAGAAATTGACGCAAAAAATGTCCCTATAAGTAAATCATACAGATATAGCATACCTGGTCTACCATCCAGAGGATATGAAGGAGGATCTAGAAATTCTGGAGCATTCTCAAAAGTTGTTAACGCAATTTTTAATCCAGCTGATTTTCTGTATAATCTATTTGGAAAACAGCCAAAGCAATTTAAAAAACTTCAACAAATGAAGGAAGATTATAGAATTCGAGAGTTGTTATCTTCAAAGTTCGATAGAGAAACTCTAGTAGAATTATTACAAGTTGAAAAAATTGATATTGACGAAATATTAAGAAACTGTAGCTATTCTGACAGCTTTATAATTTCTGCTAATGATTTGCAAATATTAGATGCTATTAGTGGGTGTTATGAAGAATTTAAAGTACTTAACAGAAAATAAATATCTCTATATAAATTTAAAAAAGATTAACTTTGTAAACTTTCAAAAGAAAGAACATGCAACTTAATTCTTTAAATGCCGTAACACCAATTGACGGAAGATATTATTCTAAAACAAAAAGTTTTTCAAACTATTTTTCTGAACAAGCTTTAATAAAATACAGGGTATTAGTTGAAATTGAATATTTTATTGCATTAACAAAAACAAAAATATCTTCGATATCAGATTTTCCAAAAGGATCTATTTTAGATATTCAAAATATTTATCTTAATTTTTCTTATCAAGATGCTTTAGATATAAAAGAGATTGAAAAAGAAACCAATCATGATGTAAAAGCTGTTGAATATTTTCTAAAAAATAAATTCAAAGAACTAAAATTAGAGAAGTATTTAGAATTTATACATTTTGGACTAACATCCCAGGATATCAACAATACTGCCATTCCCCTTTCTATTAAAAATGCTTTAGAAGAAGTTTACATTCCAAACCTTATCAAATTAAATGATCTATTGAAAGAAAAAAGTGAAGAATATTCTAACATAGCTATGCTTGCAAGAACCCATGGACAAGCTGCTTCACCAACTAGATTAGGTAAAGAGTTTGATGTTTTTAAAATCAGGATTGAAGAGCAGTTAAAATTTCTTTATACAATTCCAATTCCAGCTAAATTTGGAGGTGCTACAGGTAATTTTAATGCGCATCACGTAGCCTTTCCTAATATTGATTGGAAAAAATTTGCTTCATCCTTAATTAATAATTTGGGACTTCACCATTCTTTTCCAACTACACAAATTGAACATTACGATCATTTAGCTTCACTTTTTGACTGCTTAAAAAGAATTAATACAATTATAATTGATTTTAATAAAGATATATGGTCCTACATATCAATGGATTATTTTAAACAAAAAATAAATAAAAATGAAGTTGGTTCATCTGCAATGCCACATAAGGTTAATCCAATAGATTTCGAAAATTCAGAAGGAAATCTCGGAATAGCCAATGCTCTTTTCGAACATTTATCTTCAAAATTACCTATATCAAGACTTCAAAGAGATCTCACTGATAGTACAGTTTTAAGAAATGTAGGTGTCCCTTTTAGTCATACTTTAATAGCTATTAAATCTACTATTAAAGGAATTAATAAACTAATTGTGAATAAATTGAAAATTGAAAATGATTTAAATGAAAATTGGGCCGTTATTGCTGAGGCTATTCAAACAGTTTTAAGAAGAGAAGGTTATCCTAACCCTTATGAAGCTTTAAAACAACTTACCAGAAAAAATACGGAAATAAACAAGGAAACTATTCATAGTTTTATTGATTCACTAAATATTGAGGATAAAGTTAAAAATGAGTTAAAATTGATAACACCCACTAATTATACTGGAATATAACAAAAAACACTAAGTCTAAAATAACTTAATTTTTATCAGTTATTTTTCCCTTGATTCAATATTTAAAGAATTCAAAAGGCTAATTTTTTTTGTCTCCTCCTCAATTGTTTCCAAAGAAATAGAATCTCCTCTGGTTTGGTTTGCGATATTTAATTGATGGCCCTTTTCATGTTCTTTAGACTTTTCAGAAATATCTTTTGGTAAGTGATTAGATTTTTTCACATGTTCATTAAGAGCTTCAGAAACTTTGTTATTAATGAAAGAAACCCTTTTCATCATGTTGTTACTCATTCCTATATACCTACTAAGGTCTTCTTTTTGTTCTGGGGTCAATTTATCAGCGACAAAATAGTCTTGTAACTTACTTAAAGAAAGAATAATAGGATTTAATGCATCAATACTTACTATATGAACGGTGTAATCCCCTTTGTTATACTTTGCATCAAAGAGCTTAATCGCAATTGAAGGTAAAACCAAGTACATGTCTTTACTTACATTTAAAGTTTTATCTCCAGAGTATTTATCCATTTCATTAACAGCTCTAGCTATAGTTTTTTGAAAAGAATCTAACTTATCGTGGCTTTTTGGACTTTTAGCATCAAAAATTATAAATTGATTTGCAATTTCTATAGAATTATCAGGTTTTTTCTCGCTTGGATAATCTTCCTGAGAAATATATTTCAATATATTCTCATCGCAAATTAATCTAATTTTATTTTCAACGGTAGCCTCCCAATCTTGCCAAGTTCTAAGGTCTATTTTAATTCTTTTTTGTTGTTCCTCCTTCTCACGTATAGTTTTCTTTTCTTCATTTGCATCTACTCTAATAAGTGTACTATCCAACCTGTCCGATTTACTTTTGTATTTTTCACTAAGATTCTTTTCCCATGATTCCCACTTTTGAACTTCTTTAACAAGATTTTCGTTTTTGTCTTTTAAAATCTCATTTTCATTAGACGTTTTACTATGAGAATCTTTATTGGTATCAATCGTAGTATTTAACAAATCATTTTCTCTAATCTTTTTCTTTAAATCATCATCTAATTCAATTAATGACTTTTCAGATACTAAATATTTTTCTTCTAATGATTTGTTTTTTCTACCAATTTTAAAAATATTATAAGTGAGGAAACCTATAGAAATAAAAGATATACTTAGGAATATAGTTAAAACGATTATAGGGTCCATATAAAAGAATTAAATCTACTTACTAAGGTACATTTTTCTTCTAGAATACAATTCATAGAACTGATCATCTTTAAGATCATCTATAAATAAAATACTTTCTCCTGTACTTTTCATTTCAGGTCCAAGACTTTTATTTACATTAGGAAACTTGTTGAATGAGAAAACAGGTTGTTTAATTGCAAAGCCATTTAAATTTGGCTTATAGTCTATATCAGAAACTTTCATTTCTCCTAACATTACTTTTGTAGCAAAATTTATATAAGGTTGCTTATATGCTTTAGAAATAAAAGGAACAGTTCTTGAAGCTCTTGGATTAGCTTCAATTATATATACGATCTCATCTTTTATAGCAAATTGAATATTAATAAGACCTACTGTTTTCAAAGCAAGGGCAATTTTATTAGTATGGTCAATAATTTGTTGCATTACCAATTTGCCTAAATTAAATGGAGGAAGAGTAGCATTAGAATCACCTGAATGAACACCACATGGCTCTATATGCTCCATAATGCCTATAATTAATACATTTTCACCATCACAAATTGCATCTGCCTCAGCTTCAATTGCTCCATCTAAATAATGATCTAATAACAGCTTGTTATTAGGGATTTTTTGAAGCAAATCAACAACATGAGTTTCTAGTTCTTTTTTATTAATAACAATTTTCATTCCTTGTCCTCCTAAAACATAGGATGGCCTTATAAGAATAGGAAAATCTAACTCATCAGAAATCATTAGTGCTTGTTCAGGTGTTTCCGCTACTCCGAATTCAGGGAAAGGAATATTATTTTCTTTTAATAAAGTTGAAAAACTTCCTCTATCCTCTGCTAAATCTAATGCTTGGTAAGTTGTTCCTATTATTTTAATGCCATATCTATCAAGTTTCTCTGCTAATTTAAGTGCTGTTTGACCTCCAAGCTGAACAATTACTCCTTCAGGTTTTTCATGTTCAATAATATCATATATATGTTCCCAAAAAACTGGCTCAAAATATAGCTTATCTGCAATATCAAAATCTGTAGAAACAGTTTCTGGATTACAGTTTATCATTATTGTTTCATATTCACACTCTGAAGAAGCAAGTACCCCATGGACACAGCAATAATCAAATTCTATACCTTGTCCAATTCTGTTAGGACCAGAACCTAATACAACAATTTTTTTTCGATCAGTTACCTCACTTTCATTTTGAGTAATAATTGTACCATCTGATAATTGAATAGATTCTTCAAAGGTGGAATAATAATATGGTGTTTTTGCTTTAAATTCAGCAGCACAAGTATCAACTAGCTTATAAACTCTATTTATATTAAAACTTTTTCTTTTTTTATGGACTACACTTTCTAAACACCCTAACATATGTGCGATTTGTCTATCAGCAAATCCTTTTTGTTTGGCTTCTAATAGAAGTTCTTTTGAGATCTTATCAATTTTATATTTTGATATCTCATTTTCAAGAATAATTAAAGATTCATATTGTCTTAAAAACCATAAATCTATTTTAGTTATATCATGAATCTCATTGAGTGAAATACCTAATTTGATTGCATCATAAATAACAAAAACTCTATCCCAACTAGGATTTGTTAATTTATCAATCACTAATTTGTAATCTGTATATCCTTTACCATCAGCACCAATACCGTTTCTTTTGATTTCTAAAGATTGAGTAGCCTTATGCAATGCTTCAATAAAGGATCTTCCTATACCCATCACTTCACCTACAGATTTCATTTGAAGTCCTAAGGTTCTTTCTGAACCTTCGAATTTATCAAAATTCCATCTTGGTATTTTTACAATCACATAATCAAGAGTAGGTTCAAAAAATGCTGAAGTTAATTTTGTTATTTGATTATTAAGTTCATCCAAATTATAACCTACAGCTAACTTACTTGCTATTTTAGCAATTGGGTAACCAGATGCTTTAGAAGCAAGTGCAGAAGATCTAGAAACTCTAGGGTTAATTTCTATAGCAATTATATCTTCATTTTCATCTGGACTTATAGCAAATTGAACATTACATCCTCCAGCAAAATCTCCAATGCTTCTCATCATCTTAATAGCCATATCTCTCATCCTTTGATATGTACTATCAGATAAAGTCATTGCTGGTGCAACAGTAATAGAATCACCTGTATGGATCCCCATAGGATCCATGTTTTCTATAGTACATATGATAACTACATTATCATTTTTATCTCTTAATAACTCGAGTTCATATTCTTTCCATCCTATTAATGCTTTATCAATCAAAACTTCGTGAATGGGAGAAGCTTCAAGTCCTCGAGTCAAAAGTTCATCAAAATCTTCTGGCCTATATACAATAGAAGCTCCACTTCCACCTAAAGTAAATGATGGACGAATGACTATAGGGAAGCCAAATTCCTGTGCTATTTCTTTTCCTTGTAAAAATGAAGTGGCTGTTTTAGCGGGAGCAACAGGAATATTAATTTTTTTCAATAATTGTTTAAATTTCTCCCTATCCTCAGTAATGTTAATAGCATCAATATCTACACCAATAATTTCTACATTATACTCTTGCCATATTCCTTTTTCATCGGCCTCAATACATAAATTCAATGCTGTTTGACCTCCCATTGTAGGTAATACAGCATCTATATCATGTGTTTCTAAGATTTCTTTTATAGATTTTGTGGTCAATGGTTTTAAGTATACATGATCAGCCATAACTGGATCTGTCATTATTGTAGCAGGATTAGAATTAATCAAAATAGTTTTAATTCCATCCTTCTTTAATGACCTAAGTGACTGAGAACCAGCATAATCAAACTCACAAGCCTGACCTATTATTATTGGTCCTGATCCTATAATCAAAATACATTTTAAATCTTTTCTTAATGGCATCTAAATGAACTTGAAATTGGTTACTGAATATATCAAAAAAAAGGTGTTACTTAAAAAGTAACACCTTAATTTTTTGAAATTTTTATTCACTTATTTTTTGTGTCTAGGTTCGCAAGAAACTGAAATTTTATTTCTCCCTTTAGCCCTTCTACTAGATAGCACATTTCTACCGCTAGTTGTAGACATTCTTTCTCTAAATCCGTGTTTGTTACGTCTTTTTCTTTTTGAAGGCTGAAAAGTTCTTTTCATTGCGATTATTTAACTATTTTTACTCAAATTTGAGGCCAAATATACAATAAGTTTAAACTATCTCAAATGTATTATTAAAAAAAACTTTTGAGTTTTATTTTTAATTAAAAAACTGATAATCAATGTATCCAAAAATTATAAAATTAATACTAGCAATTCTTACTTTATCATATTCGATATTTCAGTTTTATGAAGATAATATAGGAAATGGAATTGCATTAATTTTTCTAGTAGCAATATTCGTTTTTCTATACTTTAAAAATGAAATAATCTTAATTATATTTCTTAAATTAAGAAAACAAGATTTTATTGGCACTGAAAAGTGGTTAAAAAGAATAAAAAATCCTGAAAGTTCACTTACTAAAAAGCAAGTTGGTTATTATAATTATTTATGGGGAATAGTTTCTTCACAAACAAACTTAACTTTAGCTGAAAAATATTTTAAAAAAGCAATCTCTATTGGATTATCTATGAATCATGACTTAGCGATGGCAAAATTGAGTTTAGCCGGTATTTTAATTCAAAAAAGAAGAAAACGAGAAGCTACAATGCTTTTAAATGAAGCAAAAAAATTAGACAAACAAAAAATGTTGTCGGATCAAATTAAAATGATGCAACATCAAATGAAAAGAATTTAAAATATATTCTTATTAAGAAATTCATTTATCCATTCTGCTCTTTTCAATATCATTGCATGATCTCCCTTTGGAAGGGGTACATAATTTTCTAAATACATTGAAGGAAAAATCATATCTTTTGTTCCATGTATATGTAATACATTATCTATCGGATCTGCTTGATCCCATTCAATTAGCTCTTTTATTGCCCAACTTAAATAATTCTCATCTCTTACCGACAGATATTTATGATATAACTCGATTTTTTTTTTGACTTTTGGGCCTAAAACAAAAGAAAGTAGAGAATCAAAATCATTAACCCATTTAACAGGAAGAAATTTATAGCTTTTTGTAGCCTTTACAATTTTCATTGTTGGAGGGAATTCCTGATTTGATTTTACACTTGATATTATTATTGTTTTTCTTACATCAATAATTTTTGATATTTCCTGAACTAATATTCCCCCAAAAGACACTCCTATAAGAATAGGATTTTTATGATTGATTTTTTTAGAAAATCTTATTGAATAATCTTTTAGACTTTCATTTTTTTTAGGATCTATCCATTCCAAATAGTGTAATTTAAAATTGCCATTTAATTTAATTTTCTCAAAAATTAAAGAATTTGCAGACATACCAGGCATTAAATAGGTATGAAGTATATTTTTAGTTTCCATTTAATTATTTCAATCAGAAGTATTTTAAGTACCTTTGTAAAACAATTACAAAACTAGACTTTAGAAATTAAATGGGAAACTTAATTATTTATGATAATACTTTTTTACGTCAATATGAAGTTGAAATTGGTGAAGATTTAGCTAAAATTGAATATGCTTTACAAGACAGAAAAATATTTCTCACAAAACTTGTTATTCCTTCATCTAATAAGGATGAAGACTTTGAAGAAACTTTCATTAAAGAAGTTTTTGAGATAATAAAAGAAAAAAATATTAGAATAATGCCTACATCTCCTCAGATAAGAAAGTTTATAAAAAAACATAAAGAATTTAAAGAACTTCTTCCTATTGGCATTAGACTGTAATTAATTTCTCTAATTTTTTTCCAACCACTAACCCATCTTGATCTATTTCTTTTAGTTCATAAGAGACAATACTATTAACTAAATCTTTTCTCCATGGAGCTTTCACTCGAACATAATTATTAGAAAATCCATAGATATAACCTCTTTTATTTTCAGATTCAAATAAAACATCTTTAATCGAATCTAATTGGCTAGTATAAAATTTATTTTTCAATTTAACAGAGAGTGATCTTAATAGTTTACTTCTTTTAGATCTTATGTTTTTAGGAACTTCATTATTTAAAGTAATTGCTACAGTATTATCTCTTTCTGAATATGTAAAAACATGTAAGTAAGAAATCTCTAAACTTTGAATAAACTCATAAGTCTCTATAAAATGTTCATCTGACTCACCAGGAAATCCTACAATAACATCGGCGCCAATACAAGCATTAGGCATTAATGTCTTAATATAATTAATTCTATCTCTATAAAGCTCTTTAAGATATCTTCTTTTCATAAGTTTTAAAATATCATTACTTCCGCTTTGCATTGGCACATGAAAATGAGGAACAAATATTTTACTGTTAGAAACAAAGTTTATAATGTCATTTGAAAGAAGATTAGGTTCAATTGATGAAATTCTAATTCTAGAAATACCATCCACATCATCCAAAGCTGTAACTAAATCTAAAAATGTATTTTTATGATTTTTATCTCCTAATTCCCCTTTACCATAATCACCAATATTAACACCTGTTAATACAATTTCTTTAACTCCAGAAGAAGAGATAGATTTTGCATCAGAAATAATATTAGACAATTTATCACTTCTAGATATTCCTCTAGCTAGTGGAATCGTACAATACGTACACTTATAATCACAACCATCTTGAACTTTTAAAAAAGATCTTGTTCTATCTCCTATTGAAAAACTAGATTTATAAAAATCTGTTTCATTTATTTCACAAGAATGAATAACTCCAAAATCCTTTTTATTAAAATCTTTTAAATAATCTAGTATTTGAAATTTTTCTTTAGAACCTAACACTAAATCAACTCCATTAACTTTCACAAGTTCTTCAGGCTTTAATTGAGCATAGCAACCTATAGCTATTAAAAATGCTTCTGGGTTTATTTTTAAAGCCTTTGAAACTAAAGTTTTAAATTGCCTGTCTGCGTTCTCAGTAACTGAACATGTATTAATTATGTATATATCTGAAAAGTCTTCAAATTTAACCAATAAATATCCTTCTTCCTTAAATTGTCTAGAAACAGTTGAAGTCTCTGAATAATTTAATTTACATCCTAGGGTTGTTAATGCTACTTTTAAGTTTTGACTCATTTGAATATAAACACTTAATTTAGCTAACAAATATAAGATGAAAACTTATGACCAAAAAGTTTGGGTGCTTTATATATTTAATTTTCGTTTTCATATCTTTTTTAAGCTGTTCAAAGGATTCATTAGTAAACAATGATAGTATATTTAGATATAATGAGCATTCTAATATATCATCTTTAGATCCAGCATTTGCTAGTACATTACGTAATATTTGGCCAGTAAATCAGTTATTCAATGGACTCGTACAACTTGATGATTCTCTAAACATTAAACCAGATTTATCAGAAAGCTGGGAGATCTCAAAAGATGGAATGACTTATTTATTTAAGATTAAAAAAAATACTTCATTCCATAAATCAATAGTTTTTGGAAAAGATTCAATTAGAAATGTTAATGCATTTGATTTTGAATACAGCTTTAATAGGCTTAAAGATCCAAAATTAGCATCACCTGGAGCATGGGTTTTAAATAATGTTGAAAACTTTAAGGCATCAAATGATAGTGTATTTTCAATAAAATTAAAAAGTCCATTTGCAGCATTTTTAGGAATTTTATCGATGAAATATTGTTCAGTAGTTCCAAAAGAAGCAGTAGACTATTATAAATCAAAATTTGGAAAAAATCCAATAGGAACAGGACCATTTAAGTTTAAAAAATGGGAAGAAAATATCAAACTGGTACTAAGGAAAAATAATCTATATTTTGAAAAAGATTCTAAAGGAATTAGACTTCCATATTTAGAAGCCATATCAATTACATTTTTACCTGATAAAAAAAGTGAATTTATGGAGTTTGCACAAAATAAAATTGATTTCATTAACTCTATAGACTCATCTTTTAAGGATCAACTTTTAAATGTTAATGGGGATTTAAAAGAAGAGTACCTCAAATCTATTAATCTGCTAACAGGCCCATATTTAAATACTGAATATATAGGCTTTTTTCTTGGGAAAAAGGAATCTATTTTACAATCCAAAAAGTTAAGGCTAGCTATCAACTATGGTTTTGATAGAAAGAAAATGATGAAATATCTAAGAAACAATATTGGTTATCCTGCCAACAACGGATTCATTCCTCTTGGACTTCAAAAAAAACGTACAAAAGGATTTGAATATGATTTAAAAAAAGCCTTACAGTTAATGAAAGAATATAAAGATGAAAATGGAAACCAATCAATAGAAATAGTTTTATCAAGTGATGCCAACTATCTTGACATAGTTGAATATATTCAAAGAGAACTTTTAAAAATTGGAATTAATATAAAAATTAATATTTTACCACCTTCAAGTTTAAGACAAGCCAAATCAAATGGAAAATTAGAAATGTTTAGAGCAAGCTGGATAGCAGATTACCCTGATGCTGAAAATTATTTATCACTCTTTTATTCAAAAAATTTTACCCCTAATGGCCCTAATTATACTCATTTTAAAAATAATTTATATGATAGGCTATTTTTTGAGGGAATTATAGAACAATCCAAAGATGATAGGGAAGAAATATACTCAAAACTAGATAGCTTAATAATTGAGGAAGCTCCTATAATTCCATTATATTATGATAAAATAATGAGATTTAGCCAAAAGAATGTTGTAGGACTAGAAACAAACCCCATCAATCAATTAAATTTAAAAAGGGTTTATAAAAAGTAAATTACTTTTTAAGTTTAGCATATCTATTTTTAAACTTATCTATTCTACCAGCAGTATCAATAAGTTTAGTTTTTCCAGTATAAAATGGATGAGATGTTCTAGAAATCTCTAGTTTTACAAGAGGATAAGTTACACCTTCATGCTTTATAGTATCTTTACTTAATACCGTAGATTTAGTAATAAAAACATCGTCATTAGACATGTCTTTAAAAGCGACTAATCTATAATTTTCTGGGTGTATACCTTCTTTCATCTTTTTTATTAAATAGGACGCAAATTTAATTCTTTTTTGGGAATTTGCAACTAAACTTAAATTAATTACTGAAAGTCAAATAATATGATGATTACAATAAATAAATTCTGATTACTTTTACATGTAAATATATTAATTTAAAAAAATTGTTATGGAAGAAATTACACCTAAAAAATTTATAATTGAATATGGACTATTTACTGGAATAATTTCCGTCATTTTCGGTATAATGCTTTACTCTTTAGATGCGCATTATGAAAATAGTACATTTAGTCAAATAATTTCAGTATTGATTCAATTATCTGGAATTGCAATGGCTGCTTTAGCATTTAAAAAAGCTAACTCAGGATTTATTTCTTTAAGCCAAACGTTAAAAATAGGTACAGGATTATCGTTAATTCTTGCTATTATTTCTTTAGTTTGGTTATATACTCTTACAAATTTACTTGAACCAGAATTTTATAACATTTCACTTGAAATAGCATACAATAAAGCTATAGAATCTAATCCAGAAGTGATGGGTGGTTTGGATTTAAAGGGATATTTAGAAGCTTCTGAACCTTTTCTGTGGCTTTCTTACCCTGTAATTATGGTATTTACTTTATTTATAGGATTCATTGAAAGTCTTACAATAGGATTAATTATAAAAAAAGAAGATCAGTAAATTACTATGCATATTTCTGTTGTCATTCCATTATATAACGAACAGGATTCTTTAATGGAATTAACTGAAAGTATTGAAAATATAATTTCTAAAGAAAATCTTGATTATGAAATTATACTTATAGATGATGGAAGCATAGATAATTCTTGGAAAATTATAAAGGATCTTTGCTTAAAATCTTCCAAAATAAAAGGATTAAAATTTATTAAAAATTTTGGCAAGTCTCAAGCTCTTTCAGCTGGTTTTAAAGCTAGTAAAGGAAATGTAGTTATTACAATGGATGCTGACCTTCAGGATGATCCTAATGAAATACCTAATTTGTATAAAAAAATAGTTGAAGATGATTTTGATTTAGTGTCTGGATGGAAAAAGAAAAGATATGATTCGTTGATTTTTAAAAATTTTCCATCTAAAATATTTAATTGGGCTGCACGAAAAACATCTGGAATTAAGCTAAATGATTTTAATTGTGGTATTAAAGCCTATAAAAGTATTGTTACAAAAAAGATTCTATTAACTGGAGGGATGCATCGATATATTCCTGTACTTGCTAAAAAAGCCGGTTTTAAAAATATAGCTGAACAAATTGTAAAACACCATCCAAGAAAACATGGAAATACTAAATACGGTCCTGAAAGATTTGTTAAAGGTTTTCTAGATTTAATAACCTTATGGTTTATTCATAGATTTAGTAAAAGACCTATGCACTTTTTTGGCTTAATAGGCACCATCATGTTAATCATTGGATTTCTGTTTGCATTATACCTAGGAATTGATAAATTGTTTATAGAAACTTCTGGAAGATTAATCACAGAAAGGCCTGAATTTTTCATATCACTTACTACTATGATTATTGGCTCACAATTCTTTTTAGTTGGATTTTTAGCAGAATTAGTTTTAAGAAATAAAAAAATAAAAAAACAATATATAATTTCTGAAAAAATAAATGATTAATACTAAATTAATTGAGCAGAATTACAACGTCTGGACTCAATCACCCTTTGATAAAGAAACTATATCTAAGGTTAATAGTCTGAAAGAGACTAACAATAAAGATTTTAACGACTCATTTTACACTGATTTAAGTTTTGGAACGGGAGGAATGAGAGGGGTTGTGGGTGTAGGTCCAAATAGAGTCAATAAATATACTTTTGGAAGAAATACTCAAGGAATATCTAATTATATTAATAAGTATTCTGAAAACAATCTATCATCAATTGTTATAGCTTACGACTGTAGGAATGACAGTGAATATTTAGCCACACAAGTAGCTAATATTTTCAGTTCAAATAATATTAAAGTTTTTCTATTTAGTTCAATTAGACCAACTCCTGAACTATCTTATGCTTTAGTAAAGCTAAACTGCATTTGTGGTATTGTACTAACTGCTTCACATAATCCCCCAGAATACAACGGATATAAAGTTTATTGGAAAGATGGTGGACAAATCGTGCCTCCAATTGATAAAAATCTAATTAATGAAATTAATGCCACCGGCTATTCTGATATTAATTTTACCAAAAATGAAAAACTTATTGAACTTATAGATACTAATATTGATGATCTATTTATTAAAGATTCTATTTTAAATGGAAAAGTTGGCACTTCCAATAGAGCTAATTATAGAATTGTTTTTACTCCATTACATGGTACTTCATATAAAATACTTCCACAAGTATTAAAAGATGCTGGATATACGGATTTAAACATTGTCATTGAACAAGCAGTTCCTGATGGAAATTTTCCAACTGTTAAATCTCCAAACCCAGAAGATCCTGAAGCATTAAAAATGGCGATAGAATTAGCTAAACTTAAAGGTGCTGATATTGTAATAGGAACTGATCCGGATTCTGATAGAGTTGGTATAGCTATTAAAGATGACAAAAATCAATACATTATAGTAAATGGGAATCAGATGATGATAATGTTAACGGATTATCTTTTAAGTAAAAGAAAACAATTAGATAAATCTTATTTTATTGGATCAACAATTGTTTCCACTCAAATGATCTTTAATGTAGCTAAATCATATAATGTTGATATTAAATTAGGATTGACAGGTTTTAAATGGATAGCAAAAATGATTCATGACTTTCCTAATCAAAAATTCATAGGAGGAGGGGAAGAAAGTTATGGATATATGGTTGGGGATTTTGTTAGAGACAAGGATGCAATCACTTCATCATTACTAGCTTGTGAAGCTGGTTCTGAATTTAAAAGCAAAGGTCTAAGTTTATACGATTATCTTATTAATTGTTATATTAAATATGGATTTTTTAAAGAAAAATTGATTTCAATCGAAAAAAAAGGATCTGAAGGTATTGTGGAAATTAATTCTATAATGAATCAACTAAGAACAAAAAAAATAGCAGAATTAGCTGGAAGTAAAGTTTTAAAGATTCAAGATTTTAAAAGCTCTCAAGAAATCAATCAGATTAGTGGAAAAAAAGCTTCTCTTAATTTCCCAAAATCAAATGTTTTAATTTTTGAATCTAAAGATGGCACAAGAGTTGCAGCAAGACCTAGTGGAACAGAACCTAAAATAAAGTTTTACTTTAGTGTCAATATGACTTTACAGTCGAAAGAATTATTTAAAGAAACTAACAACATTTTAGAAAAAAAAATTGAAAAACTTTCTGAAGAATTTAATTTTTAATAGTGAACTATTTTAGAAAAATTTTTAAGTATGCCTTGCCTTTTAAAAAATATATGTTTTTGAATATATTTTTTAATATTCTATACGCATTATTTAGTGCTTTATCATTTTTATCACTAATGCCAATGTTAGAGGTTTTGTTTGGAGAAAACAAAACAACTTTTGAGAAGCCTGAATTTGAAAATTTATCAAGCTTTGGGAACAATCTTGAAGAATGGATTAATTATCAAGTAAGTCATTTTTCTGGTGAAGATCCTAAACTAGCTTTGATTTTTGTTATTTCTTCGATTATCGTCCTTTTCTTTTTAAAGAACTTCTTCAACTATCTAGCTATGTTTTTTATTACATTTTTAAGAAATGGAGTTTTAACCAGTCTTAGAGAAAATCTTTACAAAAAAATAATAAGCATGCCTCTTCCTTTTTTTTCTGAGAAGAAAAAAGGAGATGTTATATCAAGAATTACTACTGATATTTTAGAAATTCAACATTCTTTTTTATCAATATTAGAATTAATCATTCGAGAACCTTTAACAATTTTTTTTACGTTAATAGCTATGTTTTTAATAAGCTATAAACTAACTGTTTTTGTATTATTTTTTATTCCAATATCCGGCTTTATAATAGCTCTAATTGGTAAATCTTTGAAAGCAACCTCTACCTTAGTTCAAACTGAGCAAGCAGAATTTTTATCAATTACAGAAGAAACATTACAAGGCCTTAAGGTCATAAAAGGTTTTGTTTCAGAATTATTTTTTATCGACAAGTTTAAAAAGTCTAATAACAAATTTTATAAATACTCTAACAGGTTAATTAACAGACAAAATTTAGCAAGTCCTATTAGTGAGTTTCTAGGCATTTCAGTAATTGGCGCATTATTATGGTATGGTGGCCAATTAGTACTTGTAGACTTAGAACTTAAGCCTGCTGCATTTTTAACTTATATGGGTTTAGCTTATGGAGTTTTAACACCAGCAAAAGCTATAAGCAAAGCATCCTATTCAATAAAAAAAGGTAATGCTGCAGCAGAAAGGGTTCTAGAAATTTTAGAATCTGAATCTTCAATAAAAGAAATAAAAAATCCTATCAATAAACAATCATTTGATTCTGAAATAATTTTTAAAAATGTCTCTTTTAAATATGATCAGGAATCTGTATTAAACAATATTAACTTTAAAATACAAAAGGGTCAAACTATAGCTATTGTTGGTCAATCCGGTAGTGGAAAGTCAACTATTGCAAATCTAATACCTAGATTTTACGATGTATGCTCAGGAGAAATACTGATAGACGGTATTAACATTAAAGATTTATATAAGTCTGAATTAAGAAAGCTTATGGGTCTAGTTTCTCAAGAGTCTATATTATTTAATGATTCTATTTCTAACAATATTAAACTTTCAAATTCCAAAGTTAATTTAAAAGAAATTGAAGAATCAGCTAAAATTGCAAACGCTAATGAATTTATTGAGAAATTTGAACATGGATATGATTTAAACGTTGGCGATGGAGGAGGTAAGTTATCAGGAGGTCAAAAACAGCGAATTTCAATAGCCAGAGCAGTTCTAAGCAACCCCCCTATTATGATTCTTGATGAAGCAACATCTTCTTTAGATTCAGAATCAGAAAAATTAGTTCAGGATGCATTAGAAAACTTAATGAAAAACAGGACTTCAATTATAATTGCACATAGGCTATCAACTATTCAAAAAGCAGATATAATATTAGTTATAAATGAAGGTAAAATAGCAGAGCAAGGAAAACATGAAGAATTAATAAAAGAAAATGGTATATATTCAAAGCTTATTAAGCTTCAATCCTTTGTTTAAACCTGTTGTTTTTTTAATTGTCTTATTTAAAATTAACCGTTATTGAAAAATGAATCTCAATTTATTGCTAGTTTAAAAAATAAAGAAACTCAAAATAAGGCATTTGAAACTTTATTAAATAGCTACAAGCAACCTCTTTATTGGCATATAAGGAGAATCGTTTTAAATCATGATGACGCAGATGATATACTGCAAAATACATTTATTAAAATATTTAAAGGAATAGCAAAATTTAAAGGAGATAGCAAACTATATACTTGGATGTACAGAATAGCAACAAATGAATCTTTGAATTTTTTAAAATTAAAAGCAAAAAAATATTTTCAAAGTTCTGAAAAAATGATGAACAATTTAGCAAATAATCTAAAAGAGGACCCTTATTTTGATGGTGATAAGCTTCAACTTGAACTTCAAAAAATTATTTCAAGTCTTCCAAGTAAACAAAAGCTAGTATTTCAAATGAAATATGAACAAAATATGAA
>Ga0114996_10002757_pt1 | contig 22376 bp, 20 predicted proteins | sample ArcticOcean_MG_C_4_FD_87039 | JGI IMG/M metagenome (GOLD analysis project Ga0114996, IMG submission 87039) | Marine microbial communities from western Arctic Ocean - ArcticOcean_MG_CB4_134 | ecosystem: Environmental > Aquatic > Marine > Oceanic | place: Arctic Ocean: Canada Basin | collected... | reverse complement strand
GGAGCATCGTCGTTTACTCGCCGTACGAGGCGACTACGCTTCGCAAACTCGCACGCGAATTCCCCGAGTTGGCGCAACGAATCCAGCCCGTTATCGATCGACTCTGGGACCTGTATAAGGTTGTCGTCGACCATTACTACCACCCGGGTTTCCACGGCTCGTTCTCTCTCAAGACCGTGTTCCCCGTAATGATCCCCGGCATCGGTTACGACGATCTTGAAATCAGTGACGGTTCTACAGCATCCACCCTGTTCGCAGAGATTGAGGCTTCTGGAGTCCAGGGGCCTGAACGCGAAAGGGTGTCGGCAGCATTGCTCGAGTACTGTGGGCGTGACACGTTCGCAACGGTGAAAATTCTCGAGCAACTTCATTCACTCGTCTGAGTAATCAAAGGCTCCCGGGGCTATCTGACTACCTCCTTGATCACGGCGAATCCACTGTCTTTAGAGGGCCGCCCCGCCTGATCGGACCTTACGACCCGACGCCGGTTAGGAGCCATGGGCAAGCGGAACCAGGTTGGACAACCCCCAGGAGCCATCCATGATGGCCAGCCTGAAACTTCGAGATTCTTGGGCTTGGATGGGGAAGTTAGGGCGAAGCGAGGTAGGACTCCAGGGTACCTGTCAGCCTCGGCCCCAAAAATCCTTGACAGTCGTTTCGCCTTCGAATTTTGTTGTGGGTTAGTCCAACCCGTCGCTGCCTTGGCCTCCACCAGCAACAGCACCGTGGTGTCGCCTTCCTCGAAGCCGACTATCAGGTCCACGTCTTCTTGGTTACCCCTGACGATGCGGTCCTCGATCGGACCATTCAACCATGGTTTACCGAGTGATAGCTCGTTATGTTTCACGTGCAGGGCCGTTGAAATCCAGTCAAGGTGATAGTCCATCGCCACCCAGCTGTTGGATGGGACGTCTAGGTCGAACGACCGTGAAAGCTTCTGGGCATATTCGGGCCCTAGCTGAAAGTCTGGATTGCCAAGGGCGGCACCAACAAGAAAGAACCTCTCTTTACGGTTCAACGACTCAAGCATCGCAATTAGACCTTCCAATTTGTGTCTCCCATCGCCGTCCGCAATAATCACGTCGACGCACTAACCGTGTTTGCAGGGTCAGCCTATTTTGCCGTGGCCCGCCCCCTGAATTGGTACCAGCGATGATGTTAGTCCTTTGACCTCCCCTGGTGACAGATAACCCGCCGAGCGAAACGCTGATCGTCATCGACCGCCAGGTCGCCGACCACGCTTGGAACAGGCAGAAGTGACCTGCCCCCTGAAGCGGTACCAGGGGTTGAATTAATTTTGCCCCGTGTCGATCGGCGGACATCAATGCCGTTAGTACGGGCTACTTGTAGGCCATAGAAACACAAGCTGTTTACTCTGACGAATACTGATCACAATCGCGATGCAGGGCTGAACCCGGCGTGATTGATTGCTGCCTTGCTCGCGTCGTACGTTGAGGAATACCGCCTCACCATCACGGACGTTGAATGCCCCAGAAGGTATTGAACATCTATCTCACGGGCACCCGCTTCGATCGCCCAGGTAGCAAACGTGTGCCTGAACCTGTGCGGATTCGAATGAACTCCCGCCTCGGCACCAAGCTTCCTCATCAAGTTGCCAAGGTGATATCGATTCAGCCGGCCTAACCCGTTGCTCGTGGAGACGGTTCGCAGTAGCGCTCCAGGGGCGTCTCCGCGGTAGTCATCAACGTAACGCTGGATCGCCTCAACTGGGGCATCGGTAAAAGGCACCACGCGTTGTTTACGTCCCTTGCCGTGCCGTATCTGCAGTCGCCGAGATCCCATGTCCAGGTCGCTTAGGTCAAGCATCCGGAGCTCATCCGAACGTATCCCCGTATCGAGGAGCAGAAGGATGATTGCGCGGTTCCTGGCCGCGTACTCCCCTGCTCCCCTACACGCCGTCAGCAAGCTGCCGATCTCGCTCTTACTGAACGGTTGAACAACCTTCTGTTCCTATCGAACATTAGGAATGCCCGAGGACGGGTTGCTCTCGATCATCTTCATCCTCACGCACCAGGAGAAGAACGCCCTCGTCTCCCTGTAACGTCTGTGGCGAGTCGCTATCGAGACTCCCCGTTTCGCTACGGCCCCCAGGTACCCGTATACGTCATGTACATCGAATTGTTGGACGGTGGACTGGAGTTCGTGGTCCCTGCATATTTCAAGGAACTGGGACAAGTTTTCGTTGTACGCAAGTACTGTCCTGGGAGACTTCGACTCTGCTTCACATGCCGTGATGTAGGTGTTGACAGCCTCCCCCAGTGAATGTGAGGGTCGGCCGCGATTTTTAAAGAGCCACATGAGCACATGCACGCTCTGTTCCGAGCAGCAGTCAAGTTAGACCTTGTAGGTCGAGTTGCTAGTACAACGCCAATCGTCCGTGACTACTTAAGATAAGCAATGCTTATCAAGCCAGTTGCTTATCCCAGGCCTCGGCCAGGACCCTGATTAGCCTCATGCAGACGTGATTACGGAGATGCGGGCTCGGCTTGTTACATGGCGTTCAGAAACAGGGGAAGGTCCGGTTGTTCCACTGCCGACGCCAGAGCATTACGCAGCTGGCGGGCACTTCGGGCCGCGTGTACGGCACTAGCGGCGGGACGCACTTGCTAAGACGCCTTAGTGGCGGCGCTTGCTATGGACTCGCGAGTGTCCTGAGCCTCTCGGAGGACCAGATTCGTGCAATAACGCGCTCGGCCTTTGCCGCTTTTCAAGCGACAACTCCCTTACCTGATTCCTCTCCCGATCAGAAGAGAAGGCAGCACGATAACTCTCTTCGTAAACGCCACCGAAGGGGTGTATGGCAATACGTCCGCCGCTCGTCCTTACCCACTCCTCGGAAGCATCAGGAACAGGGGCCAACGGACACCTTAATGGCCGCCGCTGGTCCCGCCCACTCCGGTTACCGTCACCTTATATAAGGGGTCAGCTTCCGGGTCTGATGCGACTATGACATTCGCCTTCTCAAGGATCCGTTGGCAGTCTTGACTCAGGTGCAGGAGATGCAACTGTCGATCGGAACGGTCGTAGCGTAACGCCAGGTCAACAATCGCCTCCATCCCGGAGTGGTCCCATACCCGTGAGTACTGGAAATCGATCGTCACCTCGGCCGGGTCTGTGGCCGGGTTGAACAGCTCCCGGAACGTGCTTACCGAGGCGAAAAAGAGCTGCCCGTGGAGCGTGTAAGTACGACGATAAGGCTGCTCCCCGTCCTCTGCATCAGCATCTTCCGCCACCACGTAGATTGAGCGGGCAGAGTTCCATGCAAAAACCAGGGCGGAAACGATCACACCCACGACCACGGCGATCGCAAGGTTGGTGGCGACGGTAACGCTAGAGACGAGAACCATGACCAGCGCGTCTGAGAGAGGCACTTTCCGAATGATCCTCAAACTGGACCAGGAGAAGGTGCCGATCACGACGATAAACATCACGCCAACGAGGGCTGCTATCGGAATTCTTTCGATGAGCGACGATGCAAAGAGGATGTAGACGAGCAACAGGATCGCCGACACGGCGCCGGACATACGCCATCGAGCGCCGGACTTAATGTTGATCATGCTCTGGCCGATCATGGCGCATCCGCCCATGCCGCCGAAGAAACCGGTGACGATGTTGGCGGCGCCCTGTGACATGCATTCACGGTTCTTTTGACCCTTCGTCTCCGTGATGCCATCGATCAACGATAGTGTCAGCAAGGATTCCATCAGCCCGATGCCGGCCAGAATCAGGGCGAACGGCAGAATTATGCCAAGGGTCTCAAACGTAAACGGCACGTCCGGGACGCTGAGAGACGGCAATCCACCGGAAATACTTGAGAGATCACCAACGGTCGGGGTGTCGACGTTGCCGAAGATCACGATGGCTGAGACGACCAGTATTCCGGCGAGCGCGGCCGGAAATTTTGAGGTGAGCCTCGGGACCAGATAAATAACCGCCATCGTGAGTGCGATCAGCCCGAGCATGATCCCGAGATCCCTTCCCGCCAACCACGACTCGGAACCATCATGATTCTCGGATTTGAAGCTCTCAAGTTGTGCAAGGAAGATGACGATCGCAAGGCCGTTTACAAATCCCAGCATGACCGGGAACGGAACCATACGGATCAGGCCGCCGAGTTTCAGCGCCCCGATGGCCATCTGTATGACCCCCATAAGGATCACCGTGAGGAACAACATTTCGACGCCGTGGTCGCTTACAAGTGCGACCATTACGACGGCGAGCGCGCCGGTAGCGCCGGAAATCATCCCGGGACGGCCACCGGTCAGGGATGTGATAAATCCGACGATGAACGCGGCATACAGCCCGACAAGCGGGTGAACTCCGGCCACAAAGGCGAAAGCAACCGCTTCAGGGACGAGGGCAAGCGAGACGGTCAGACCGGCCAGTATTTCCGTACGGATCTGGCCCGGATTTCGCAACTGTTCCATTAACATACCGGCAGCAAGTGAAAAATTTTACAAACGTCCCCTTTTCTACACCAGATTGCCACCAAACGGTTGGTTTTCCGTTACGGTTTTCTGCCAATCTGTTGGGAAATATGACAGTATCCACCACAGGGGCATACGACGGGTATGAACGAAAACGGCCGTGAGGCTTACATGCACGGACACCATCCAGTTGTCGTGGATGAGCACGCGAGGCGAAGCGCAAAGCAGAACGCGGCCTATCTACTGCCCCATCTAAAACCCGGGATGTCGTTGCTCGATATCGGGTGCGGCCCCGGCAGTATTACCGCCGGCCTCGCGAAGGCGACTGGTCCTGGGAGGGCAGTGGGCATAGATACGTCTGAGACGGCGCTGGCCCGCGCGCGCGCCGACGCCGTCGATGCCGGGATCAAGAATCTCGAGTATCAGATCGCCGATGCTTATGATCTGCCGTTCTCAGATGGGTCATTTGAAGCAGCGCACATTCACCAGGTGTTGCAGCATCTATCGGACCCCGAGCGTGCTCTGCAGGAAGCGGTCCGGGTGTTGGCGCCGGGCGGGGTGATAGGCATCACCGAGGTCGACTGGGACACGGCAATCTTCTGGCCAAGAACATCAGCAACGGACCGTTTTCTGGAGATTTACGACGAGGTCGCCATCCGAAATGGCGGAGACCCGGACATGGGTCGTCGACTGCGTTCAATGCTGGAGCCTTTGGGGCTGGAAGGGATGGAAATCGGTGCGTTCGCCTGGTCGTTTGGAGACGCGGAGACGACGGCGCAGTGGGGCGATCTCTGGTGGTCTCGCATTCAGGAATCGAACATCGCCACGGTCGCGGTTGAGACCGGGATTTCAACGTCCAAAGAACTGGCGGAGATCGGCGCGGACTTGCACGAATGGGGACAGGCGCCGGACGCGTTTTTCTCAATGACTCACGGCGAGGCGTTGGGCTGGAAGTAGGGACGTGGGGCGACACATTGGCCTTCCAAATGATCGGGCCGATGCAATATGAGTGCCTACGAAGAAATCTAAACCGCTCGCACTATCCGTCATTCCCGAGTTGTCGGAGATCCCGGAAACGCATGTCAACTACATGTTTTAAATTCAGGGACCAACGGCGATCACGTGATAGTTCACGAGTCTCTGGCCGCGAAAACGAACGTACTCGCACAGCACTGGATTCCCACCTGCGTGGGGATGACGGGTGAATTGTCGAAACGGCAGATGAACGTGTTGCCACCTTACGGCCGCCCCTTCACCGCCCTCGTTGACCCGCTGTCTCGGTTCCGCTAGAGTCGTTTCCCTGTTAGAAAACTGAAAATTCGTCCGACCCGGTGCCCCCGATATCATGTCAGGGGAGAATAGGGAAGGCGGTGAAAAGCCGCTGCGGTAGCGCCACTGTGAATCGGGAATCAACCCCCGAAAGCCAGGAGACCTGCCAGGTCAGACGACGGACTGCTCCTCGCTCACCAGGGGGTCCGTCGGCATTGAATCTTTATGAGAATCATTGTCGCCATCAGCTTTGCTGCCAAGATCCCAGCGAGTAATTGTTGGGGTTTTTCCAGAGATGGAATCGGCACAAGCCAGCTCGATGAGGCCGCAGAAGTGCGCGCCAACGGGTTCCCCTGAAGCAAGTAAGACCAATGCTGAAGGGATGACCGCTCGGACATGGCGCTTGGAATTGTGACCCGACTCAGACCACCTCGTGAAGCAGCGCTCGGCACACGCCTGACTGCGGGCGCCGCCGTCCTGACCTCTCTATTGATAGCGATAATCCTGTTGTCACTCAGCACCGGACCGCTGGACATACCGGTGTCGCATGTTGTGTCAATAATCGTGGAACCCACCGGACTACACCTGGCCGATTACAACCACACCGAGGAGCTGGTTGTCGAGCAGATTCGCATACCGCGAATCGTCGTCGGGGCACTTGTCGGCATGGCGCTCGGGGTTGCCGGTGCCGCTATGCAAGCCCTTTTCCGCAACCCACTCGCTGATCCCGGCACTATCGGCGTTGCGTCCGGTGGAGCAGCCGCGGCTGTGATCGCCATCGCCACCGGCGCATCATCGTTGTTCTTCCTCGCCCTGCCCCTGTTTGCGCTGAGCGGTGCAATCGGCACGGCCTTTCTTGTGTATGCGATCGCGATCGCAAGCGGCCGATTCTCCGTAGCCACCCTGATCCTCGCCGGTGTGGCGGTGAGCGCGTTCATGGGCGCGCTAATCACGCTCGTCATCATCGCCGAGCCAGAACAGGGCACCCTCAGGGGCATCCTTTTCTGGCTCGCCGGCGGGCTCGACTCTCGATCCTGGGACCACGTGTGGTTATCCGGACCACTGATCCTCGGAGGCGGTGGTGTGATCGTCGCGTTCGCCAGGGATCTCAACCTGCTGATGATGGGCGACGACGACGCGAGGTCGATGGGCGTCAACGTGCGTGTGGTCCGGCCAATGTTACTTACCGCGGCGTCCCTGATCACCGGCGTCGCCGTGGCGGTCAGCGGGATGATCGCATTCGTCGGTTTGATCGTCCCGCACATGCTCCGGCTGGTGTTTGGGCCGGACAACCGGGTCCTTATACCCCTCAGCGCCCTCGGCGGAGCGGTATTTGTTGTGCTGGCAGATGAGATCGCACGAACCGTCATTTCACCGGCCGAGTTACGTGTCGGGATCATCACCAGCTTCATCGGCGCGCCCTTCTTTTTGTTCCTGCTACTACGACACAGCAGACGTGTGTCCTCATTGTGAACCGGCTAATTGAATTGCGCGTGAACAGGCCTAACACCGGAGGAAAGACTGTGAAAAGCGGATCGATGAACAGCCCTAGCCGGGCCTGGTTCGGAGAGGGCGCATTGGCGATTGTCGCCGGGTTGCTCGCTGCCATGCTTGTGTTGGCGGCCTGTCGCTCCGACGCCGACGTTGAAGGCGCGCTGGTAGGCGTTGGAGGAATCATCGATCCGACCAATCTTGGTTGGCCGCGTGATGTAAACGGGATGAACGGTCCTGTGACGATCCTCGAAAAGCCGGGGCGGATAGTGACGATCTCACTGGGCCACGACGAGGTCACCTATGCATTGGTCCCACGGAATCGTGTAGTCGCCACCAACATCTACACCCAGAACCCGGACCAGTCCAACGTAGCTCACCTTGCCGAGGGTCTCCCGGAGATCACATCAGACGCCGAGGTGATCGTCGCTCAGACGCCGGATATCGTCATCGCTTCGCCGTTCACATCGCTTGAACTTATCAAAGCGCTGGAAAACGTAGGCATGGTTGTGTTGCAGACGGACTTGCACAACGACGCTGACGGACGGCACCAGGACATCATGCTACTGGGCTACGCGTACGGCGAAGAGGAGCGCGCAGTGGAAGTAGTTGAAGAGGTTGAAAAGCGTGAGGCCAGCCTCAGATCCGTATGGGAGAGCAAGCCTGAAGTTGAGCGCGTACGAGTACTTTCGGTGACGGTGTACGGGGACTCGCTCTACACTGCCGGTGCCGGATCCACCGAAGGCGAGATCATCAACATCGCAGGCGGGATCAACGTGGCGGCAGAAGCGGGTTTGGAGAACAACCCGATTATCAGCTACGAGAGCCTGATCGCCATGGACCCGGAGGTGATCTTCATACCGCAACCGGTGCAGTTCGGCGGTGAAGAGTTCCGAGACGCCATGCTCGCCAATCCAACGCTGGCAAGCGTCGCTGCCATCAGGGACGGCAGGGTGTTTATGGCCGATCCCAAATACTTTACGACGCTATCGTTCTGGAATCTCAGGGGGGCGGAAGAACTGGCCCGGGATCTGTGGCCTGAGGAACTAGCGGACACTACCTTTGGACTATTCAGTTTTCCTTCTGAATAGTTGGGGCAGATAACCAGACAGAGTAGTTTCATGACGGACACCGTAGAGCGCACGGAACGACGACTCGAAGCACGCGATGTTATATACGAGGTCGATGCTGCGCGCCTCCTTGACCAGGTCGATTTGAATGCTAACAAAGGAGAACTGGTAGGCCTGGTAGGCCCGAATGGGGCCGGCAAGACCACGCTTCTCCGAACCATCGGAGGTCTGCTCAAGGCACGTGACGGCACAGTGCTGCTGGACGGCGACGAAGTACGCCGGATGGACACAAGCCAACGCGCGAAATCGATCGCTCACGTCGCCCAGATTGCTCCGCTGGCGCAAGGATTTACTGCCCTGGAGGTGGTCATGATGGGCCGCTATCCGCATATGGGGCGGCTGCAATCGGAACGGGCGGTGGACCGCGACGCGGTGCGGCGAGCGCTTGATACGGCAGGAGCGGGCGCACTGGCCGATCGCACGCTGGAGACGTTATCCGGAGGGGAGCGCCAGGGTGTGTTCGTGGCACGGGCGCTGGCTCAGGAGCCACGCTTGCTGCTACTAGACGAGCCTACTTCAAACCTGGACATCAATCACCAGGCGCGGTTCTTCCACATCGTTCGCGGGCTGGTGGATGATGGCATGACGGCGGTGGCGGCGGTCCACGACCTCTCGTTGGCGGCACGTTTTTGCGATCGACTGGTGTTGCTCAACAAGGGTGTCGTAGTGGCTGAAGGGCTTCCTGCAGACGTGCTTACCCCAAAAAACATCGAGGCCGCTTTCGGGGTGAGGGCCATCGTGTCTTCAGACCCAGCGAGCGGCGTGCTTGGCATCTCCGTCATGGAGGCGGGTTCGGTCGGGATTAGCGCCGGCGCTGGGACACGGGTCCACGTTGTTTGCGGCGGCGGGACGGGCGCTCGATTGATGTACAAACTGTGCGAAGCCGGGTTCGTCGTGACGGCGGGCCCCCTCGCAAACGGCGACACGGACCGGTCCGCCGCCGAGTCGCTAGGTATCGAATTCGTACCTGTACAGGCGTTCGGAGACATCGACTCCGCAGCCCACAACGAACACCTTCGCTTGATTCGGGAGAGTGAAGTCGCCGTGCTGAGCGATGTAGCGTTTGGATCGGGCAACCTGCGCTCACTCGAGGCGCTCGTAGAAGCGTCGCTGATCGTCCTCGCAACCTTGGAGCCGATCGCCGGTCGCGACTTCACAGACGGCGATGCGACGGCTTTGTTTGAGCAGCTGTCTCCGGTCGCCGCATGGTCTGATCTGGAAGCACTTGTGACTGGATTATTTGGCCTCGCCCAAAATAATCAAGGCACCCAGGAAATCGTTAATAGTTCTCGGGAGAATCAACAATGACCGATCCACAGCCTCCGAAGGGTCTTGTGATCATCCATACGGGCGACGGCAAGGGAAAGACCACGGCAGCGTTGGGTCTAATGGTGCGGGCGTGGGGGCAGGGCAAGAGCGTGAAAATGTTCCAGTTCCTGAAGCACACCGGCGCACGATTTGGTGAACACCGGGCGGCCGAGAAGGTCGGCATTTCGATCGAATCACGAGGCGACGGGTTCACCTGGCTATCAAAGGACATGGATGAGACGACGGCTATTGCGGTCGACCAGTGGGCGCACTGCAAGACGGCAATTGAGGATGGCGAAACGGACCTGATCATTCTTGATGAGGCCACATACCCGGTCACGTACGGCTGGCTAGACGCAGACGAGGTGGCAAGCACGATCGCCAACCGTCCATCTCATGTACACGTAGTTGTCACGGGGCGTGACGCCCACGAGAAACTTGTCGCCATCGCTGATGTGGTGACGGAGATGGAAGACATCAAGCATCCCTACCGAGACCAGGGCATCAAGGCGCAGCCGGGATTGGATTTCTAACTATGGCCGACGAATTTCCAAGAGACGATCCTGCCGTCACGCCAGATGGCCCAGAAAAATCAGCGCCGACGCGGAAGGGAATGTTGGTTGTGTATCACGGCCCCGGCGCGACAAAGGAAATCGCAGGACTCGGCGTGCTGTTCCGCGCCAACGGACGAGGGCTGTCGGTCCGCCACATGAGGTTCAAGCAGGCCCCGAAAGGCGAGCCATCAGGCGACGACCTGGCCCTTGAAAAACTGGGCATCCCGTCACACGTGATTGATGCACCAACCGAGGATGCTGCTGTCGAACTCTGGAGCAAGGCGGTCCGCCACGTGTCAATCGTTCAGGAGGGTGTGCTGGTACTTGAAGGATTGCTTGATGCGATAGCTGAAGGTTGGTTATCCGGAGCACAGGTTTCCGAAACCCTCTCCGGTAAAGATTCACTCCTTCACGTGATCGTCACCGGCGAGAAAGCGCCGTCTGAACTACTGGAATCGGCAGACCTCATCAGCAACATGCGTGCCATCAAACAGCGTGGATCAGACGCGCCGGTCATCGCAGGCATCGACTACTGAATGGGAACCGAACCTGGGGGCGAATCCGCGCACTAACCGTACGGACTGTTCACCGGCGCGCCGCCACCCGGGCCATCGTTCCGCAAACCTTTGATGTACTGCTCAAGCGCTCGCCCCGACAAGCCCTGTCCGGCCGCTCCATTCGTATCGGTACGTCGCCACTTCCGCAGGCTGACGACCTCGCGTACCGGGTCAAGCCGCGAACCAAGTCCGTTGTACGACACCTCTGCGACGTAGATCGAGCCTTCGGAATCAACCGCCATCGCGTGCGGCGAGATAAACTGATCTGGCGCCTGCCCCGACATCTCGTTACCGATACTCACCAGCTCGTTCAAATCACGGTCCAGCACGGCGACCCGCTTGCCGAGGCGGAGCACTCCCTCCATCACCAGTGGCGGTCGACCCTCTGCCACATAAATGTTCGTATCGTCACCCGTCCCGGCGAACAACGCCTGCGGCTTGTGAACTCGTTTCTCCAGGATGAACTCACCGTCCACCGTGAACATCTGCAGCCGATAGTTCTCACGATCAGCCACCAGCACGCGGTCTTTACCCACCATGCAGATGTTGTGCGGCAGGGCGAACTGGCCGGGGCCGCTGCCCGATTCTCCCCACGACATAATGTGCTTACCGACCGCGTCAAACCGGTGAACGGATGAGTTGCGATATCCGTCGGACACGAACCAGTCCCCATTGCGGGGATCGATCGCAACGTGGGTCGGACTGTTGAATGGTTCGCCGGTGTGGCGTGGCTTCTCCACGCCACGTTCGCCCAGCGTCATCAGCACCTCGCCGTCCGGTGTACGCTTCTGCACAAAGTTGGCGTCGTCAGCCAGGTACATGTTGTCGTTGGCATCAAACGAAACGCCGTGGGGCCTGTTGAATTCATCTGCACCCCACGCATCTAGGAAGTTGCCCTCTTTGTCGAAGACAATCATCGGCCACTGCCCGCGGTTGAAAACGTAAACGCGATCTTGCGAGTCCACGCCAACTGAAGCGGCCTCATGCAGAAATATGCCATGCGGCACGGCAGGCCAGCCAACAACGGGTTCATATGTGGTCTCGGTGTTCGCCGGTTGCACCATCTCGTATCTCCTGTTGTCTGACGCCCTACTCCGGGGCGGTCAGCGAATATCCACCGCGTGTGGATATCCACTCACAAAATATGATCATCCCATCCACGATAGACCACTCGTAAGAAACATATGCTGGTGTTTGAGGTAGTGGCCGCTGAGGCCAAAATGGCAGGTGGCGGGGGTGGAGAGTACATCAGACCCAATCAGGAGGCGTTGATCTACACGATGTTCGAACGAGCCAACCCGCGATCCTTAACCTAGATCTGGTCAATCCGTTGCATGAGGCCACGGGTTTGACATCAAAGCGCGATTGATGGAATTTGTGCCTCTCAGACAAGTTTCGTTCAATCATTTTTCGCATCAGGGGAGAGCATCTTGGGCCAGTACAGCCAGATCCAATACGAGACCGATGGCCGACTGGCCTACGTCACCCTCAATAGACCCGAGAAGCTAAATGCGCTGACCAACACCCTACGCTCGGAAGTGATGGACGCCATGCGCGAGGCCGAGCATGACGATCAGGTCGGCGTCATCATCTTGCGCGCCAACGGGCGCTCTTTCTCTGCCGGATACGACTTGTCCCAGGCGCGGGCAGAAGGTAATTCTGAGCTGTCCGGCCGGTCTGGCTTGCCGGACACCGGGACCACCCACCCAGGGGACAACCAGTGGGCGCGGAGCGTGGTCATGACTAACTGGATTATCTGGGAACTGGCGAAACCGGTCGTCGCCCAGATCCAGGGCCATTGTCTCGCCGGTGGCACCGAGCTAGCCACGGTATGCGACTTCCGTATTGTGGCCGAGGACGCTCAGATCGGTTATCCGCCGGTGCGGGCGATGACCACGATGGACATGATGTGGACGCCATGGTTCATGTCGCCGGCCAAAGCGCGGGAGTTCGCGTATATCGGCGACTCGATTTCGGGTACCGAGATGGTAACGGCCGGGTGGGCCAACTACGCCGTTCCGAAAGAAGAGCTCGGCGACTTTACAGAGACATTCGCCCGTCGCATGGCGCACATCGACAACGAGATGCTGATGTACTCCAAGCGGGCGGTGAACCGCCAGTACGAAACAATGGGCATCCGAGAAGCGCTGCACTCCGGCACCGAGATCCAGGCCCTTTCCTCGGCACGCTCCGCCGCTTCAGAGTGGCGCCGCCGGGTTCAGGAAAAAGGCCTCAAGGCTGCTCTTGAGTGGCGTGATGGACCGTTCCGCGATTTTCGGGGCGCTTATGCCAGCGCGCCCAAGGATCGTCCCGTGGCCGGGATGGAGTAGTTCGAGGCCGTGTAGCCGGGAAGCTGGGATCGATCCTCGCCGAAGACCTGCCACATGCCGGAGCCCTAGGCCCACGAGACGACTGAGACCGGCAGTACTAGATCCCGAAACTGGCGTATGCTCGCCATCCGGAAGACATTCAAATTAGAGGTGAACCATGCAGGCAGTCAAAGGCCCGGGTGTTGATCCCAAGTATTACGGCGTAGTTATCGAACCAACGGAACGGCGCCTGCGTGTGATGTACAACGGCGAGGTGATTGCAGACAGCACCAACGCGCAGTTGATGTTTGAAACCCGTCACCGTCCCGTCTACTACTTCCCAACCGCCGACGTACGAATGGACCTGCTGGAATCGACCGATCACGGCACCACCTGACCGTGGAAGGGTGAGGCCAGGTACTGGTCTCTCAACGTCAACGGACAGGTGTCAGAGAACGCCGTATGGAACTATCCAACGCCGATCGACGAGTGCCCGGACATCGAGGATTACCTGGCGTTCTACTGGGATGGGGTGGACGCCTGGTACGAGGAAGATGAGCAGATCTTCCAGCACGCCCGTGACCCGTATACGCGCATCGACTGCCTGACCAGTTCGCGCCACGTAGAGGTGCTGGTAAACGGCGTGAAGGTGGCGGACACGAGCAACCCGATTCTGTTGTTCGAAACCGGACACAACACCCGATATTACATACCTTTGATTGACGTGGACATGTCGGCGCTGGAACCAACCGAGACGAGCACGATGTGCCCCTACAAGGGCCCGGCGCGCTACTGGAGCGTGACCGCAGGCGGAGAGACGTTCACGGACTACGTCTGGCAGGTATCCGCGCCGCTGCCCGAAGCGTCAAAGATCGCTGACCACGTGTGCTTCTATGACGAAAAGGCCGAGGTGCAGGTGATCGTGGACGGGGAGCCGGTTTAGGACAAGCGTCATCACCGGACATTCACCACACTCTGAACCCCTCCCTGGGAGGGAGGAGGTCACGAACTGTATATGTCGAGCTCCACGGTCAGCAGTTAGGAAACCGGCATCCGGCCGCTCACCGAGCGCATCCTGGCGAGGCGGGAGATATTGAGGGCGTAACGCCCACCCGCTGCTATGATTGCGAATGAGGCTCCCTGTCCTGATGTGTTGGGGGGCCTTTCGTTTTGGAAGCCAATACCTCCCAATCGCCCACTTTGGCCCGGAGCACAGATTTGACCATCCGCGATCAGATGCAATATGCCCTCACTGGGCACGGGGCGGACTTCGTAGAGATCCGCCTGGAAGAATCAGACTCGTCACGCATCCAGTACAGGGCGCGTGAGATTGAAGAGATCGGCCGCACCTCCGGCCGTGGAGGTTCCGTAAGGGCCGCTGTGAAGGGTGGATGGGGCTTCGTCAGCTTCAACGACACCGACGATCTCAAGTCCCGCGTGAAGTTGGCCGTCGAGCAGGCACGTGCCGTTGGCGGCGAAAAGACGAGCCTGGCGGAGACCGAGCCACAGGTAGCCGATGTGCCGCCGGTGCTGGTCAACGACCCGGCGAGTGTCTCTCTATCTGACAAGAAAGACCGGATGGATCACTACAACGATCTGATCTGGTCCACTCCCGGCATCCAGAGCTCCACCGTAATCTACGGCGACAACCGCAGGCGCGTTCATTACGTGAACAGCGAGGGCGCGGCGGTCGATCAGGAGTTCGTCCACGTCATCTGCTACATCGCAGCGGTCGCCCGAGACGGTGGCGATGTGCAGCAGGCCGGTTTCTCCATCGGGAGCCTCGGCGATTTCAGCCTGATCGAAGGGTTGGATGACGAGATCCGAGCGGTCGGAAAGCGTGCGGTTGACCTGCTGAAGGCACCCGGAATCGAGGGCGGTGAACGGACCGTGATTCTGGACCCGGTTCTTGCCGGTGTGTTCGCGCACGAAGCGTTCGGCCACCTGTCGGAGGCAGATCACGTTTACGAAAGCGATCAGCTCAAAGAGATCATGGTGCTCGGCCGGCAATTCGGCCAGAAGCACTTGAACATCGTCGATGGTGGCGCCATTCCGAGCCTGCGAGGCTCTATGGAGTACGACGACGAGGGCACGCCAACCAAGCGCACGGATCTCATCCGGGACGGCGTGCTTGTAGGTCGGCTGCACTCACGTGAGACCGCCGCCAAGATGGGCGAAGCGCCTTCCGGCAACGCCCGTGCCATCAGCTTCAACCACCCGCCGATCGTCCGAATGACCAACACGATCATTGAGCCGGGCGATGCCTCCCTTGAGGACCTGCTATCAGGCGTCGACGATGGTGTCTACGTTCGTAACTGGTACGGCGGCATGACCGAGATGGAGATGTTCACCTTCTCCTCCGGCGAGGCCTACAGGATCCGGAAAGGGCGAATCGAAGAGATGGTGCGACCGGTGAAGCTGTCCGGGAACGTTTTCAAGACACTGCACCAGATCGACGGGATCGGCAACGATCTCGGCATGAACCAGGGCGGTGGCTGCGGCAAGGCGGGGCAGAGCCCCCTCCCGGTCTCCAACGGGAGCCCACATATTCGAATCCAAAACTGCCTGGTCTCGGGAGCGTAGCCGGTGGCCGATCTACTACAGAACGCAAAAGACGCCGGGTTCGACCAGGCCGAGGTCTACCGAATCACAAGCCAGAGCGAGCCGATTCGTTTCGAGGCGAATCGACTGAAAGAGGCCACCCGGCGTGACACGTCCGGGGCCGCTTTACGCGTCATCCACGACGGCAGGTTGGGCTTGTCCGCGACAACCGACCCTGCGGCAGAGGGCGAACTCCCGGCACGCGTCAAAGAGCTGACGCCGTTTGGCGCTGAGGCTTCGTTTGAGTTGCCGGGACCGCCGGGTCCAGATGATTACCCGCAGGTTCAGATATATGACGAGGCTGTCGAGGCGCTAACTTTCGATGAGATGGTCCAGACCGGCCAGAAGCTGATCGACGCCGTCCGTAAGGACTGGCCTGAATTGAACTGCTCGGCCAGCGTCTCGCGCGGCGTGCACAGGCAGAGCCTGGTCAATACCGCCGGGTTAAACGTGTCTTTCCCGCAGACCTCGTACTCCGTCGGATTCGGCGGCGAGCTGGTCCGTGGCGACGACATGTTGTCTGTATGGGAGGGCTTTGGCGCTTCCCGGATGTTCACGGACACAGACTGGATGATCGAATCCCTTGTTCAACAGCTCGAATGGGCGCGTAACACCGCAGACACGCCGACCGGCCAGGTCCCCGTCATCTTCACGCCACGCGGCGTATCGGCCGCGTTACTGAGGCCACTCCTCGGCGGGTTCAACGGCAAATCCGTCATGACCGGCAGCTCTCCAGTCGGGGACCGGCTCGGCGAAAAGGTGATAGACGAACGAATTTCCATATTTGACGACCCGACAATAGACGGTGCGATCGGCAGCCGCCCATTCGACGACGAGGGCATCCCGAGTCGGCGCATGGCGTTGATCGATCAAGGCGTTGCGAGCAACTTCCTGTACGACCTGCAGACCGCAGGGCGAATGAACGCCACCAGCACGGGCGCGGCGGGACGCGGGCTATCGACGCTGCCGGTCCCGGGAACCAGCGTCCTGGACGTTGCGCCGGGCGACACGCCGTACGAAGATCTATTCCTCGGCATCAAAGAGGGCATCTTAGTCGAGCGGTTGCTCGGAGCCGGCCAGGGCAATGAGATGGGCGGCGATTTTAAGGCGAACGTATCGCTTGGATATAAGATTGAAAATGGAAAGATCGTGGGCCGCATCAAGGACACGATGATCTCCGGCAACGTGTACGACGCACTGAGCAAGCTGGAGGCGGTATCTGACAAAGCTGAATGGGTATACGGAAGCCTGCGCACGCCGGCGATCCGCTGCCTTGGCGTAGAGGTGGCGGCGGCGGGCTAGGCCAGCGGCCACACCAGGCGCCGTCAGCAACACCAGGCGCCGCCAGCTACATAGGATGGGCTGCAAAGGAATCCGACTTGGGACTGCCCGAATTTCTACATAAGATCGAAGAAGAGACGGAAGAAGTCGAAGACGCCGAAACGATCCCGTACTCGACTCTGTCCGAATTGTCCGGAATCGATAAGTCAGACGCCCAGGAACTCACCGAATATTTGAGCTTCTGGAACCCTGAACAGGTTCGCTATCTGTACGCGCGCCTGACCTCGCTGATGGAGGGCGACCTCCAAATGGAGTTTGATTCGATCTTCATTGAGGGAGTCGATTCAGACGACGATGTGACGCGTTCCCTTTCAGTAACCGGTCTCGCCGAGAGTACCCACCCGTCTCTCTTGCGAATCCTCCTCCGTTTGCTGCGGAACGACGACTCGGAAGACGTCCGGATCGCCGCCGCGCTCGGGTTGTCACGTATGGCGACGCTGGCACACGAGGACAAGATCCAGTCGCGTCAGGCGGTCGATCTACAGGCGATGTTGACCGAGTGCTTCAACGATGAGTTGGAGACTTCCGACGTGCGTCGTCGTGCGCTGGAAGCCCTTGCGATATTCCAGGGCGAGGCGATCGAGGCGTACATCGAGATCGCCTACGAAGAGAGCGAAGATGACGAGGAAGAAGGAACCCACATGCGTGAGTCGGCCATCCACGCGATGGGCCGCAACTCTAGTCCCAAATGGACCGAGATCATCGTGGAAGAGCTGGAGAATGCAGACGCCTCTTGCAGGTTTGAGGCGGCGATCGCCCTCGGAAACCTCGGAAACGAGGAGCATCTCGGGCACCTGATGGAGCTGATGGACGACACAGACATCGAGGTCCAGACGGCGGCGGTCCGGGCGATCGGGTTCATCGGCGGGACCCAGGCACAACGAACTCTAAGGAATCTCCTGACAAGTACCGAACCGGCCGTCGTTGAGGCGGCGAAAGAGTCGCTCCGCTACGTCGACGTCGAAGATATGTCTATGTTCGACGAGAAGCCGCAAACGGTCGAACAGGTGACCGAGGAAGCCGATCCTTTCCTCCCGGAAGACGAGGAGAACCTGTACATCGATGATGTCGATCTGGAGGCGCAGGGATTCCATTCGCCGGGTCAACGTGACACGAGCCTGGACTGGGTGGGCGAAGAAGAGGATTGGGACGACGACCCGATGACGATCACAGACGAGGACCTGGGTCCGTCCGGCGGTTAGTTGGGCGGCGGGGTGTGGTTGGAGTGATCAGGCGAAACGCGAACGCTGGCGTTTCAGGCGGCAACGACTAACTATCATTCCGAAGCCCGCACGCGAGGAATCTCCCGGTCGGTACTCCGACTGGGTCGTAAGTCGCGACGCGGCCGTTTTGTCGTTCTGAGGATTTCGCGGCCACCAATGTCGCCGCCGGTTAGCGTTTGCACGATGGACGTTTTCGCGCACTGCTAGCCGGGAGATCCTTCGTTTCGGCTCAGGATGACAGTTCTGTCGTTGCAGCCGTTTCCTGAAGTTCTCGAAATATGTGGGCATATTGCCATACGCCCCTACGAGCCGCTCATGTAGTTGACGCGACCGGTTGCTGCACCACGAATTCCGCAAAGCTGGCTGCGTTGTACGCGACGAACGCCGGGGAGAGCCGTTTGATGTGCATATCGACGTCGGCGTTGAAGTCGGGCAGTGCAATCGGTCCCGTGTCCACCTGCCACTGCCAGTGGGTGTCGTTCGCATTCATCGTCTTGATCGGGAATTCGATCTCCGCCCGAAGTGATTCGTCATCTGACATCAACTCAACGCGCCCAACCAGGGGTGCACCCGACATCGATGCCCGGGCGATCGCTTCTCCATCCTCAAGCACCGTGCCCTCCCAGAGGCCCTCCTCACGGAAGCGCGCCGTGTGGCTGGAGTAGGTCCAAAAGATCACGTACTCACGATCTGAAAATATGCCGTTGAAGTCGTAGTTGTTCCGATAGAGCAGGTCCTGCGGGGCGAAGGTGTCCTCCGATTTGCAGGAGGCGAAGAACAGGTAGCGGGTGGACTCACCCGAACGCGTATCGGTAATCGTGGTTCTTGAATCCACTTGGAGCCGTGCGTTGTTTTGAAATCAACCACCCTGCGAAAGGAATGTCACGAACGAGCGGCCATAGTCCAGTACCTGCATCCGGTTTTTTACTCCCTAGTCCGATCGTGAGTCCGCAATATCAAAGGCGTGCGCGGCCGCCCCGATCAGGCTGACATCATCGCCAAGTGGCGATATGTAAAGCGGAATCATGCCCTTGAAATGCGGCAGAGCCTTATCTCCGATCAGTGCCTTCAAGTCGTCCCAGTAAGGTTGCAGGCTGCCGGTCACGGCCCCTCCCACAACGAGGTATTCCGGGTCGAGCGTGTTGAGGATATCGGCGAATCCGGTGGCGACGGCGTCGATCACGCTCTCCACTATCTCCCTGCCGAAATCGTCACCGTCTGCCGCCGCCTCGAAAACGATCTGCGCGCTCACGGCCTCGGCATCGCCTCCCGCCATCTCCAACATCGACGAGGCCCGCCCTGCATTGATAGCGACCGTCGCGGCACGGGCGATCCCTCCGCCAGACGCAATGCCCTCAAGGCAGCCATCGCACCCCACGTTGCAGGACTGGCCTCCCGGTCGAACCAGCAGGTGCCCCATCTCTCCCGCATGGCCGTGCGCGCCGGTGACCATCTGCCCGTTGGCGATTATTCCGCCACCGACCCCGGTACTCAAGGTCACGTATACGAGGTGTTGGGCGCCTTTGCCGACACCATAACGCGACTCCGCGAGCGCCCCGAGAGTGGCGTCGTGTCCGATCGTAACCTGCAAATTTAGCGACGCCGCCAGCCCGGGCTTCATCGTCATGTCGTGCCAGCCGGGAAGGTTCGGGGGATGAACATAAATGCCGCTGGCCGGGTCGATCGGACCGGCAGACGAAATCACGACGCCCCCGACCTCGTCTCGAGGAATGCGGGACGCCACCTCTTCAAATAGTGCCCTCAACTTCTCTTCCGCCTGCGGCAGGCCAAGCTCGGGTTCTGTCGGGCATACACCTCTCGCAACTAAGGACCCGCTGCGATCTGCAAGCGCGGCGCGCATGTTGGTGCCGCCGATATCACCGGCGAGGACGTAATTGATTTGGCTCGACATGGGCAGAATTCTAACGAAGCCGGAGGGGAGAGCAGGTGGGGCCGCTGATATCATGAACGACCGCAATCACCCCGTCATTCCCGTGAAGACGGGTATCTAGATACGGTCCTTGTGCGCCACGTGCGTATCCGCCTATCCAATGTCTTCTGGATTCCCATCTTCATGGGAATGACGATGACGTTAAGGAAACCTTTCGAGAACCTCAATGGAACAAGCCTTCACACACGGAATAGACCTATCGCGCGTGACGCACCGCCATGGGCAGTCCCCAGATCTTGAGCCGAAGCGCCAGCGTGCCTGGGAGCGGCTGGATGAGCGGGAGCGCCGCTACGTCGTGTCGGTGTACAACAAGCCGGTCACCGATTGGGACCTGCCGTTTTCTGAGGTCAGCAGTGCGTACGAGCGCGTGCTGTATGTGCTGGTCACAACGGACAGAGCGCTGAGCGCTGAGCAGATCGCATACCTGCTGATCGCCCGCCACTATCGCAACGCCGATATCACTTCGATCAGGAAGCAGCTGGCCATCGGGGTTCGCCAGGAACATCTCCGGCTTGTGGGACACAACCGGTACGGATCAACCGAGGATGCCGACGAGAAGCTCAAGGGGATCGAGCAACAATGGCGAGCCAGGCGCAACGCGGCGCGCATCGCACGCGTGGTCCGGGCCGCTCAGGCAGCCGGGATTGAGTCCCCAGATCTCTCACTTGGGCCACTTGAAGACGAGCAACCAGACGAAACAACGTCGGAGTCAGCGCCGGACACTTCGCTGGAAGAACGATTCCCGGGGATGACCGGCGAGTTTGAGGGCGACCCGGAAGACGGGCAACCAGACGAAACAACGTCGGAGTCAGCGCCGGACACTTCGCTGGAAGAGCGATTCCCGGGGATGACCAGCGAGTTTGAGGGCGACCCGGAAGACGGGCAACCAGACGAAACGACGCCGGAGTCAACGCCGGACACTTCGCTGGAAGAGCGATTCCCGGGGATGACCGGCGAGTTTGAGGGCGATCCGGAAGACGGCGCTGAAAGCGACGTGCCCGAGGGCAATGATCAGGCCAAATCCAACGACTGACATCACGTGGTAGCGCTCGTTATCCGTCATTCCCGTGCAGACCGGAATCCAGTAACGTCCGCCAGACCCTAACGCGCGCCATTGCCAATTTGATGTCTTCTGGATTCCCACCTGCGTGGGAATGACGGGTGGTACAGGTCGTCAATCGACACGCTTATTGCCGCCTTAAACTTGCAGGACCAGCCCTAAAGCGAGTCTCGGTAGTCCTCTCCGTTGTCCTCCGGCGCGTAGCCAAGAACCTCTCGGGCGTGGTCGATGTCCCAGAACCGCCACTTGTTGTTCGAGACGCCGTAGAAGATGTCGAACTGCAACGGCTCGACTTCCAGACAGCGCCGTATGAGCTGAAGCACGTCCCGGTGGCTGCACCACGTGGCTAGCTGTCTGACCTCGATCGGCCGATTGTCACGGTTCACGGTCCCGATGCGCAGGCAAGCGACCTCAAGCCCAAAGTTCTCGGCGTAGTAAGCGCCGGTCGCCTCGCCGAACGCTTTGCTGATCCCGTACTGGCCGTCAGGCCGGATCTGAACGGTGTGATCGATCTGGGAAATGTTGTCAGGGTCCAGGCCCGCGTAATCGCCGACACGAATCCTGCTGTACGGGTCGTCCAGTTCGTGCATTCCAACTGCGTGGTTGGAACTCGCGTAGACGATGCGCTTCACCCCGGCGTCACGGCACGCCTCGAACACGTTACGGGTGGCGATCAGATTGTTCGGCAGCACGCTGTCCCACGACGCGTTCTGGTTTGAATCGGCGCCGAGGTGGACCACTGCGTCCACGCCGTCAAACGCCTTCCGGACGCTCTCCATGTCCGATAGGTCGCCCACCGTTATCGGAACCGGCGAGTTGTCTGACGCACCAACATCCAGGCCAGTAAACTCAAATCGATCCCCGAGGTCACGGAAAAGCGCCCCTCCGATAAGTCCGCCTGAACCGGTGACCAGAACTTTTCGTACAGGAGTCATATACCGCCTCTGAGTTGCATTACTGAATCGTTTCGGGCACGGCCATCACACCGCCACGGCAGGCTAGGATAGCGGCCCTGACGCACGTGGTCTAAGCCTTGCGAAGATTCATTCGCGCCCCTCCGCTGCTTATTGGCGTCTTACTTGCGAAGGGGACCTGTCCCTTGCGTGGACATTAATGCCCCTGCAAGGGCCCTCG
>Ga0114996_10002755_pt1 | contig 22392 bp, 18 predicted proteins | sample ArcticOcean_MG_C_4_FD_87039 | JGI IMG/M metagenome (GOLD analysis project Ga0114996, IMG submission 87039) | Marine microbial communities from western Arctic Ocean - ArcticOcean_MG_CB4_134 | ecosystem: Environmental > Aquatic > Marine > Oceanic | place: Arctic Ocean: Canada Basin | collected... | reverse complement strand
TGCGGATCGACCGACGTGCTAGAACGAAAATCATTGGTGCTGAGACGCCCAACAGGCCGAATAAATCCTGTGACCGGCAAATTTTGCCAGGGGCGGTCGACGTGCGGACTTATCGCCGCCGTTGATCGCGTGGGAAACATCTGCACATCAAGGGGGGCCTGATGCACAGGATTCATCTGCGCACGTTGACTTGCCTGGCAGCAATGCTGGCAAACATCGCTGTGATTACCGCTGTAATTACGGACGAAGCTGCGGCTCAGCAATCGAAGCGGGCCAAGACCCCGACGTGGGTTGTCGCCAAGGCCACGACCAGTCGCGCGGCTCGTAAAGATGCCATCCGTAGTCTACCGGTCAGTAAGCTGTCGCCTGCTGATCGTGCGCTGGTCGCAGATGTGGTCGACCATGCCAGCATGTTCCGTCGCATGCCGATCCAGGTGAACCACTGCGATCCACAGATGTATGACTTTCTGGTCCGAAATCCCGAGGTGATCGTCAATATCTGGAAGAAAATGGGCATTGCCAGCGTGACGATGCAACAGACCGGCATCGGCACGTATCGGACAGCCGACGGCAAAGGAACTTCATGCGACGTTCGCATCTTGGCCGCCAACCACAACACGCACCTGATTTACGCCGACGGCGGCTATCAGGGGGCCCTCGTGCGAAAACCAGTGCGAGGTAAATGCGTCATGCTGCTCAAGAGCGGTCATGTCCGTGAAACAGACGGCAAGTACTACGTCACCAGCCGGATGGATGTGTTCATCAAGGTCGAACACGCCGGCCTGGATCTGTTGACCAAGGCATTTCAGCCGCTGCTGGGAAAAAATGCCGACATGAACTTTATCGAGGCTGCGGCCTTCATCGGGCGCGTATCTCGCACCGCCGAGCGAAACCCCGATGGACTCCAGCGGTTGACCGATCGCCTGACCGACGTCAGTCCAGAAGTTCGCCAGCGATTCAGCCGGCTGGCCGACGAAGTATCCCAACGGGCAGAACAGCGGTATGCGGCTCAACGTACGACCTACAAAGCCCCCGTCTCGGCGCCTCGCTAAACGCCATCGGCGAATCGCTGCTTCGCCAGATCTTTGAGTCCCTTCAGGTCGAGTTTCCCCGTACCGAGTACAGGAATCTCGTCGATCTGACAAAAACTGTCGGGCGAAGGGATCCATAGATTGGGCAGCCCCTGCTCCTTGAGCGCCTGGCAGATCTCCTCGGCAGTCGTTTCCAGCGCCGTGTGCATGACGATCAGCCGTTCGCCCTTGCGAGCGTCGGGAATCGCCGTGACAACGGCCGGCACCTGCTCCTCATCGGCGTCGAGCGTCTGTAGGATTGCCTCTTCGATTCTCACATGCGGCACCATTTCACCACCGATCTTGGAAAACCGGCTGAGTCGGCCCGTGATCTTGATGAACCCACCGTCGTCGATCAGGGCAATGTCACCGGTCTCGTACCATCCGTCGAGCAATACCTCGGCGGTCTTGTCGGGTTGATCAAGATAACCCTTCATCACGTTGGGGCCCTTGATCAGTAACATGCCCGGCTCGCCGACCGGCAGATCCTCGCGGGTGTCCGGATCGACCACTTTGGCCGAAACGCCCGTCACGGGTCGCCCCACGGTCCCCTCGCGACAATCTTCCTGGTCGGGGGAAAGAGATCGGCTGGGCGGGATATTGACCGCTGCGAGCGGCGACAGTTCGGTCGCCCCGTATCCTTCGACCGGACGGACGCCGAATTTTTTCTCAAACGCTTCACACAATTCGGGTGGCAGTTTCTCGGCGCCTGCCACGACGACATCGAGCGTTGCAAAGTCTTCGGCGGGCACTCGTTTCAGATAGGAACGAAGAAACGTGGGCGTCGTCAGCATGATCGTCACACCATGCTTGCTGCACAGCTTGCCGACCTGTTTAGCCTCAAGCGGATTGGCGTGATAGGCCGCACTCATGTCGAGAGAAAGCGGCGTCCAAAGCGTCACAGTGAACCCCAGGGAATGGAAGAACGGCAAGATCCCACCCAGCGTATCGTCCGGCCTGATGTGAACCACTTCGTCAATCGCCGACACGTTGGAGCCGACGTTGTCATATGTCAGCATGACTCCCTTAGGCTGGCCGGTTGACCCCGACGTAAAGATCACTGTCATCACGTCATCGCCGCGGATCGAATTGAGTCCCAGCATGCGGTCGAGGACTGACATCGGCAGCATGGTCGCTTGCAGCAGCGAGATCAGTTTGTCTTTGGTGGAGATCAATGGCGGCAGATCCTCCAAATAAAACAACTCGGCGTCGACCTCTAGGTTCAATCGTTCCATCATCTTTCGGCTGGTCACCACATGGCGGATACCACACTGGCGAATGCACTCGTTCAGCACATCCGACGAAACGGTGTAATTCAGATTGACCGCAATCCGCCCATCCAGCGGCGCCGCCGCATTGACCAGGACGCCCGCAACCGTTGAGGGCAATAACACGCCGATGTATTTTTCGTCAGCGTCGTACACTTCTCGTCGCAGCACGCGGCGAAAGAGGAGCGTTGCCGTTAGCAGATTCGAGCCAGTGAGCGAACGGCCCGTGGTGTCGGCGACCTTGACGCGAGAACGCGCCTGACGACAACGCCTGAGAAACGCCTTGGGAGGGATCATCGTACGCGACATCCTTTGCTGTGTGGCTTCGGTCCCCAACTGCTGAACGCCCGAACGAATCTGGTCGGAATCCTCTGCATGAGAAACCGGCCGGCCGATATGAATCGAGATCGGGTAGGGCCATTGGCGAGGCCGTTTCCAAAAGAATCTTCCCCGCTCAAAACTAAAGATACTTCCCCAGACCTCATCGAGGTAGACCGGTACCATGTCGGCGTCGGTTCCCTTGAGGATCGAAAGCATTCCCGCCTTGAACGGCTGAAGCTGGCCGGTGCGAGTGATCTGCCCTTCGGGAAAGATCGCAACCAACTGGCCGTCTGCCAATGCCTGTCGGGCGGTCTTGATCGCGTTGCGAATTGCTTTTGGCCCGGAATCGATCGGAATCACACCCATCGAGCGTGCAAACCAACGTACGGCCCAGCCACGAATATACGGGGCAAACGCTATCACGCGAACCGGTCGCGAAGAGGCCATCAACAGCAAGATTCCGTCGATCCAGGAAACATGGTTCGCGACCAGTAGGGCGCCGCCCTCGGTGGGAAGGTTGTCGTGCCCTTGGACTCGGATACGGTAGACCGTCTGGCTTGCCAACCAGACCGCAAAACGTAGCGTGGCCTGGGGGATAAGAATCACGATGTACAGCACGATCGGGATGGTAACTACCCCGAGTAACAGAAAAATCTCGGGAGCCGAAAACATCGGTTCTTGATCGGCCATCGTCGTGCGTAGTACGGCGTACAGGCCCGAAGCGCCGAGGATTCCGGCGAAGGTCACGAAATTCGTCGCGGCAAGGATCGCCCCACGTTGGTGTGCGGGACTATGATGCTGCATGTAAGCAGCCAGCGGCACATCGAACAGCCCGGCGCTGATCCCCAACATGAGCAGAAAAACACACGACCACGTGAATGAGGCCGTGTGACCGTCGACCTCCGTAAACAGGTCATCTTTTACGGTGAAGAGCAACATCGCGCTGATGGCGACCCCGGCGGCCCCAAGCGGCAAGATGCCCAACTCGACCCGCCCTCGCGACCAGAGCCCGGCCAGCACGCTGCCGCCGGCGACACCCACCACGAGCGAAATCAACAGCGGAGCGATTTGTTCTTGCCGTAGGTTCTTATCCAAGCCGAATTGGTCGATATTAAGTTGTGCGATAGACCCAAGAGTCCAAAAGAATGCGATCCCCAGCGCCACTCGGAACATTGCCCGATTCTTCATCAAGGCGCGCAGGTCGCGCAGCGTTTGTTGCGGCGCGTCATAGGGAAACTTTCGCGTCGGGTCGGCCGGCGGCAGCGGCGTAATCAACAGGCTGGCCAACCAACCCACCACCGCGACGCCGATCAATGCGGTCGGCGAAGCCCACGTGTGATCCGTGACGCCATGGTCGCCGGTATACGCATAGAGCGAGAGGCCGGCGACTGAGCCGAGAACGGTCGCCACGACGGTGGTCAAACCGAGCATGCCGTTGGCGGCGGAGATCTTGCTCGGATGAAGCATCTCGGGAATGCTGCCCAACTTCGACGGGCCGAACAGCGCACTTTGGCAGCCCATCACCGCGACAACCGCGAACAGGGCATAGAGGTTTTCCGAAAAGATCGCCACGACGGCCAGCACCATAATCACGATCTCAGCCAACTTGCAGGCGACAATCACCCGCCGTTTGCTGAAGCGATCAGCCAAATATCCCGCCGGCGCCGCCAGCAACAAGTACGGTGCCACGAAACAAGCAAGCCCGGCGGATAACACGTACGCGGCATTATCGGGGGCGACATACTCCTTGCCGATACCGATTACGAGCCAGCGAATCATGTTGTCGTTCGTGGCACCCAAGAATTGGGTCACCAACAAACCAACGAAACTGCCCGAGAACAGCTTGCGGCTGTGACCGGTCGACTCTTCGTCTTCGACAGGCTCGGGCGTGTTAGATTCCGGATCGGCCATAAGGTTGGAGCGACGGATCAGGGCAGGGCGACCAACTGTGATGCAACGACAGCATCGTCTTCATACAACAATGATCCGCGTTCGGCCAGCACAGTTCGCGGCTCTCTCGGCGTAAATCGCTCTTGTGCCGGCGGGGTTGGCTCCGTTAGGTTCTTTCGTCTTGCTTCTCCACGACCCTGCTTTACGCTCACCCGGAGTTAATCTAATGAGTCGTCTACTGATATTCCTGCTTGGTGTCGTGGTTGGCGGTGGCGTTGTTTACAGTTCCGTAACGTATCACGTGGTCCGCGGCGAGGATGGTTTTCATATGGTGCCAAAGCTCAGCGCGAATTTTTCTCAGCCGTACGTCGACGTCCGTGATTTCGGCGCCGCTGACGGGGGCGAGAATCGGGCGCTTACCGTTGCGGTACTTCGCGCAGAGAAGGGGCACCTGATGCAAGATGCCGCGACCGATTCGATGGCCGAGGGTCTCGAACAGTTGGCCGATGGTTTGCAGAAGCTGGGTGACTAACGGGCGTTCTTGCCCTATTCGCGCCAGGTGTCAGCATCGGAACGAATCGCATATCTCGGCGAAACCGATCGGCAAGCTTGCCACAGGAGAGCGTCGACCGCGTCAATCGCTATAATCGCCGCGCAGGTCAAGCTGGCCGGTCATGCGCCCGATATGATAGGCGGTGACGGTCTTTTTCCATGCGCTGGCAAAGCTAGGAGTTCCGAGAGATGGAAATCAATCGCAATCAATACTTTCTGGTCGGCATGGTCATCTTGCTGCTGGGGATCCAGTTCCGCGTGGTCGACAAATTTGTACTGAGTCAGCCGGTCACGCTTTTTCTGGCAGAGAAAACGGGCAAGGCCTCGCCCACCACGGTCAAAGCCGTCGAGGCCACGTCGTCGTGGTTCCCGACGACAACGAAAGCCGGACCGCCGCAGCTCGTTAAGAAGGAAATCAGACCGCCCCGCTGGCTCGCCTGGGCCCTGATGTCGATTGGCGGCGTACTGGTGCTGCATAGTCTGGCGATGCGGAAGCCAGGCGGGTAAGGCGCGTTGTTGCTTTCTTGCTGTTCGCGCTCCAAAGCGGCGAACGACTGCTCCTTTCAGAGATCAGCCAGCGGACATGGCCATCTAGCCGATCATGGCTTGCATTTCGGGCCACGGCCGCGTGTTCGCGACGTCGGCTTTCGTGAGTCCCCCGCGTCGGGCTTGTAGTACGCCGAAACGCATTACGTCGAGGCCGTCGATGCTGTGGGCGTCGGTGCTGATCACGATCGGAATCTCGTGCCGCTTCGCCGCTGAGCAGGCGACGTCGTCTAGATCAAGCCGCGCCGGATTGGCGTTCAGTTCTAGTAGCTTGCCGTGCTTTCGGGCCGCGACCATCACTGCCTCCAGATCGACCGCGTAGGGCTTGCGGCGATTGATCAGCCGACCGGTCGGATGGGCGATCGCCGAGACGTTGGGGTTTTCGATCGCGTCGAGAATCCGCTGCGTGATCTGCTCGCCCGGCTGATTCTGACCGTAGTGCACGCTCGCCACGATCCAGTCGGCGTCGCAGAGCACGTCGTCGGGCAAGTCGAGCCCGCCGCGCTCAAGGATGTCGACCTCGATGCCCTTGAGGACCAGCAGATCGTCGAGCCGCTCGTTGAGTCGGTCGATCTCTTCCCATTGACGCCGCAGACGGTCAGCGTCTAATCCGCGGGCCATCGTGACCCGTTTGGAATGATCAGTAATCGCGATATAGCTCAACCCTCGGGCGATCGCGGCATCGGCCATTTGCTCGAGCGTCGCTTTGCCATCGGTCGCGTTGGTGTGCATGTGCAGATCGCCGCAGAGATCGGACAGTTGCACTAATTCGGGAAGTTCGCCCGAACTGGCCCAATCGAACTCCTGCCGGGCTTCTCGTAGCTCTGGCGGAAAGCATGGCAGGTCGAGTGCAGCATAGACGTCGGCTTCTTCATGGCCGGCGAGATATTCTTCGCAGTCGCCATCTACTCGAAAAACACCCCACTCGTTGATCTTCAGTCCCCGGCTCTTGGCCATACCGCGAAGCGTGACGTTGTGATCCTTCGAGCCGGTGAAGTATTGCAGCGCCGCCCCGAACGATTTGGCGGGAACGACTCGCAGATCGATTTGCAGGCCGCCGACGAGTCGGACGGACATCTTGGTGTCGCCGCGAGCGATAATCGTATCGGTCTCCTCAAATTCGGCAAGTCGATCCATGATGGCACTGGCGTCGTCCGAATCGGCGAGAAAATCAAGGTCGCCGACGGTCTCTTTGCCGCGACGATAGCTGCCGGCGACTTCCAGCCGGGCGACACCCGGGCAGTCACGCAGCAACGCGAGCAACCGCTCAACGATCGCATCGGCCTTGGACCAATAGATTCGCTTGTCTGCCTGGGCGGCCAGATCCAATCCAGCAAGAATCGTTTCTTCGGTCTTGGCGGCGAAGCCTTTCAGCTCCCGCACGCGGTGGGCCAAACAGGCCTCGCGAACCTGATCGAGCGTTTCGATGCCAAGTTCTCGATAGAGCGCGGCCGCCTTCTTGGGCCCAAGCCCGGGAATCCGCAACAGGGCCAGCACACTCTCGGGAATCTCCGTGAGCAATTCGTCGAGCATCGACAGTCGGCCGGTGTTGACGAGCTCCGTGATTTTCTCAGCGAGGTCCTTGCCGATGCCGTCGATGTCGGTCAGCTGGCGTGACTCGTCTTGAACGATCGCCGTGATCGGTTCGGGAAGATCGTGGATTTTGCGTGTGGCGTTGCGATAGGCACGGACCCGAAAGGGATTCGCCCCTTGAAATTCGAGCAGGTCAGTCACCTGGCCAAACAGTTCAGCGATCTGTGAGTTGGTCATGGTTCACTTGTATCTTAAAGCGACGCCAACACTTCTTCGGTATAGTCGCCTTTCGCTCCGCGAAAGTAGCGCTACTTTCGCGGAGCGAAAGGCGACTTTGTTTTCCCCGCGTTCCTTAGAGCGATGCCAACACTTCTTCGGCCGCCGAGATGGTCGCCTCGATATCGTCCTGCGAATGTGCCGCCGAAACGAACAGCGCCTCGTACTGACTGCACGGCAGATAAACGCCCCGCTCGATCAGACCCCAGAAGAACTTTGCAAAACGCCCGGTGTCGGTGCCGCTGGCATCTTCCCAGCAATTGATCGGACCGGGCGAAAAGAACAGCGTCATCATGCTGCCGACTCGTTGGAGACAGTGCGGAATTTCCGCCTTGCGAGCAGCCGCCTGCAGACCATCGGCCAGTCGGGCCGCCTGCTGCTGGAGCCGGTCATACGGCGACTCGTCACGCAGCACCTCGAGCGTGGCGATACCGGCTGCGGTGGCCAGCGGATTTCCACTGAGCGTACCCGCCTGGAAGACTTCGCCGGCCGGTAGCACATGGTTCATGATCTCGGCCTTGCCACCATAAGCCCCCACGGGCAGTCCGCCGCCAACGATCTTGCCGAGTGTCGTGAGGTCGGGCCTGATGCCATAGATCGACTGAGCACCGCCATAGGCAACACGAAAACCGGTCATCACTTCGTCGAAGATCAGCACCGAGCCGCTTTGTGCGGTCTCGTCGCGAAGCGCCTGCAAGAATTCCTGCGTGGCCGGGACGCATCCCATATTGCCGACCACCGGCTCGACGATTACCCCGGCGATCCGCGCTCCGTGCTCCGCGAAGGCTGCTTGTAACGCAGCCACATTATTGTACGGCAAGATCAGCGTGTCTTGGCTCGTGCCGGCCGTCACGCCGGGTGAATTGGGGACCGCAAGCGTTGCGGCCGAACTGCCGGCAGCGACCAACAGGCTATCGACATGGCCATGATAGTTGCCGGCGAACTTGACGATCACGTCTCGGCCAGTATATCCGCGAGCCAAACGAATCGCGCTCATCGTGGCCTCAGTACCCGAGTTGACCAACCGCACTTTTTCGACCGAGGCAACGGCATCGATGATCAGTTGGGCCAGGGTGTTCTCGGCCTCAGTTGGCGCTCCGAAACTGGTCCCGCGGCTGATCGCCTCGTGCAGTGCCGCGGTGACCTTTGGGTGACCATGGCCAAGGATCATTGGACCCCAAGAGCCGACGTAGTCGATGTAGCGGTTGTCGTCGACATCAAAAATATATCCGCCCTCACCGCGGGCGATGATCACCGGCTCGCCACCGACGGCTCCGAATGCGCGTGCGGGGCTATTCACGCCACCTGGCATGAGTTGTTGGGCTTGAGTGAAGATCTCGTGACTTTTCTGGCGGGACATTGAGCGGGGCTTCCTGTTGCAACAATTCCGGCGCACCGACACCTTCGGCTCGCCGCTGAATGAAAGTGGGAACTGGCCCAGTGTCGCTGGACGGCGGCTGTGCGAAAAGGGGGCGGGGGTTAGATTTCGTATTCTCCGCGGAATTTCTGAATGTCTTCGACGCGGCCCATCACGATCACCGTATCGCCGGCCTCAAAAGCGTAGTCCGCTTCGGGGCTAAAGACCATCGTGCCATCGTGTTGTTTGACCGCGACGATCAGCAGGTGGTGACGCCGATGGGCTTCCGCTTGAGAGACCGACACCCCGACCAGTTTGTGCTGTTCGGGGACCAACAGTTCGTCCAGTTCGACGTCGAGGTTCGTTCGGTCGGCCATCAACTCAAGCAGGTCAGCAGCCGTTGGGCGGGTGATCATCGTGGCAATCTGTTGCGCACCGACCGCCGCCAGCAACACCACCCGGTTGGCCCCGGCTTGGACCAACTTACGCTCGGTCGAAACCTGCTCGCCACGCGCAATGATGTAGATCTCGCGGTTAAGGTTCCGCGACGTCAGCGTGATGAACACGTTGGATGCGTCATCCGGGAGCGACGTGACGAGCGTCTTCGCCCGTTCGATTCCGGCGGCCAACAAGTGTTCGTCGACGGTCGCGTTGCCGTTGAGGACCAGATAGCCACTCTCAGCGGCGGCCGAGACCCGTTCCGCCGAATTGTCGACGATCACAAATGGTTCGTTGCGCCGATGCAGTTCGTTGGCCAAATTACGACCAATACGACCATAACCGCAGAGAATCACATGGTTGTTCAGCTTCTCGATTTCTCGGGTCACCCGACGATGTCCCAGTGCGCGTTCGATTTCGCCTTCGGTCATCATTTGCAACAACCCTCCGATTGCATAGGCAGCGGCCGAGATCCCAAACACGATCACCGCGACGGTGAAAAGCTGTTCCTCTGGTTCTACTTTGCTTTGTTCGGTGTACCCGACGCTAGAGACGGTGATCACGACCATGTAAAGCGATTCAACCCACGACCGGTCGAAAAAGAACCGATAGCCGCATAAGGCGACCACAAGAACCGTGCCCAGAAAGAGCGCACCGCGGCGAATTCGCTCGAGCGGACTTCTCATGTGTGGTAGTCGGCATTGAGCCGCACGTATTCGGCCGTCAGATCAGTGGTCCAAAAGCGCGCCATGGCGTCGCCCTCGCTGAATCGTAACACAATCTGCACTTGGCGCTGAGACCGGATCGACTCGCTCACGGTCGCCTCATCGAACTCGACCGGCGTGCCATGTTGATAGAGCAGATGATCATTCATGGTCAGTTCGACGCCTGCTGGGTCAAACGGCACGCCCGCATAGCCGGCTGCTGAGACGATTCGGCCCCAGTTCGGATCCGCTCCTGTGATGGCCGTTTTGACCAAGGCGCTCTCGGCGACGGTCTTGGCGATCTGGCGAGCCGAGTCGCGTGTGTCGGTTCCGCACACCTCAATCGCGATCGTGTGGGTCGCACCTTCGCCATCGTCGATGATCGCCTTGGCCAGATCGAGGGACACTTCGTCAACCGCTTTGCGAAATGCCGCGAGGTCGTCGCCCTTGAGAGCCGCTTCACCGACGGCGCCGCTGGCGAGCATCAAGACCGTATCGTTGGTACTCATGTGACCTTCGACGGCGATACAGTTAAAGCTCTCACCAACCGCTGCGCTGAGTAGTTGCTGAGCGGTGCTCGCGTCGAGCTTCGCATCGGTCAAAATCACCCCGAGCATGGTCGCCATGTTGGGGCCGATCATGGCGGCCCCTTTCGCCATGCCGGTTACTTGGACAGTGCCGACCGACAATTCCAACGTGCGACCAGATAACTTCGGACCCGTGTCGGTGGTCATCATCCCACGGACAGCCGCGAGCAGACTTTCCTCGTCAGCGGCCAACTGAGTTGCCGCATCGGCGATACCCGAAGTGATGCGGTCCATCGGCAGATGCTGGCCGATGATGCCGGTCGAAAGCACAAGCGCCTGAGACTCATCCCCGCCACACGCCTCGGCCGCAAGTCGGGCCATCTCGCGGGCGTCTTGCAGTCCTTGCTCGCCGGTACAGGCGTTCGCGTTGCCTGAGTTGATCACGATCGTGCGAATCGAATCACTCGGGGTTCGCTCTCGGTCAAGCGCCACAGGAGCGGCAAAGACGAGATTCTGTGTATAAACGCCCGCGGCGATCGACGGCTGATCGGCGACGATCAACGTGATGTCTTGTTTCTGCGGATTGCGCTTCAGGCCGCAGTGGACGCCGGCAAGTCGGAAGCCCTGAGGAACATTGGGAGTCATCGTAATTACAGTTTTGTAGGCGGAATAGGAGTTCTGTGGATTTCGCTCGGCTTTACAGACCCGAAACCAACGCAGCGGGTTCAGTCGCCCAGCGTGCCGCCTTCAACAAACAACGCCCACGATCTTGCGCGTTGGGCAAGACCGTGGGCGAATAACGATTCGAAGTCGACATCAGCCGCTGCTTAGAATCCGCGGTACGGATGGGCCGCTTCTTCTTTGCCGGCGAGCATCTCGTCAACGGTCGGCTTGCCACCCATCGCGCTGGCAATCGCCATCTTTGTGGCTTCGTAGTTGTAGTCATAAATTTTCTTATCGTCGGCGGCTTCCCAGTGAATGAACACACCACAGACGATCACAAGATCTTCTGCCTGATCCTTGGGAATCACACCGTCACCGACACTGTCAGCAACCGCCTTGGCAACCGCAGCCTGGGCGGGGCCAAACATCTGGACCGCCTGACGCGCGCCCTTGATCGTCACTTTCGTGATCATCACGGTCGCCGGCTTGACTGCCAGATTCGGGGTCAATACAGCCAACAGATTGCTGTGCCCCTCGCTCTGACGAGCCAATGCATCGGCAAACGCCGAACCAACGGGCCCATCCTTGCTGCCGATCAGAAGGTCGATATGAGCAATTTCGTTTCCGTCGCCTGCCAGGGCTTCGCCAATATACATCGACATAGTCTGTACTCCGTTGTGGTTGCCAGAAGTGTTGGTGGTTCGTTATCGGGGAGGTCGACGGCGGGTCTGCCGCAGCGTCGATCACCGAAACCCCAGAAAATACCAAAGCCGGGTGGTTTTGCAAGCGCCCCACTGAAGATTTCTGCTAAATCATGGGGATTGCTGGTGAAATTGTCACCGGTCGTATCAGTCGAGCCGGACAGGCAAGCATCGATTTCTGGCGTTTTGGGGCCTTGTAATCGACATGGGAATCGTTATCCTAACCCGCCTCACCCCTAGAGTTGTTCGGGCGATGGTAACCCATTGTTCGGCGACTCCCTGCCTCAGCGAGCAGTCTTTCGGTCCTCCCGGAAAACGATGTTTGCTGAAAATCCCCCTTTGCAAGGAGGTATTTGCATGTTTTCCAGCACTGTTGCCGCCTCGACCCTTCTGATTGCCCTGACCAACTCGGCCCAAAGTGTTCCGGCCGGATATCTCGAGATGCACGCCGTCGAGATCAAATTGGTCGAGCAAACCAACCAGCAGCGCATCGCTCATGGGCTTTCGCCCCTGAAACTGGACAACGGCCTGATGAAGTCCGCCCGACGCCATACGGCATGGATGACCAACACCAACAGCTTTGTCCACACCTCGGACCCGGTCGCCGAAAACATCGCCTACGGGGCAAGTAACTCCGAGCATGCAATCGACATGTGGATGAATTCTCCCGGCCATCGAGCCAATATGTTGGGGGGGTACCGCCGAATTGGCGTGGCCGCATATGTTGCCCAAGACGGCACAACTTACTGGTGCCAGCAATTCCTCGACTAATTTCTCAGTTTACCGCTAGCGGAACTGACAAGAGGACATTACATTTGGCGAATTACGCGGGCCACTCTCGACGGTGGCAAAGCGTTGCCGGTGCGGCTGGCCCTTCGTGGGTGGTGTCTGCGGTCGGTGTGTCACTTTACTGATTTACGAAGCGTGTCTATGTCCGAATCTCTGTTTATCCTTGGCGCGAGTGTACGAGCGGCGGCCTACTCGGCCCAACGGGCCGGTTTCGACCCGGTCTGCGCGGATTGTTATGGCGACAATGATCTGGCGAATCGTTTTCCAGTTACCTGTGTCGAGAATTATCCCGACGATCTGATTTCCACGGTCGACGACGGCTCTCCGTTTGCCGGTTGGATGTACACCGGCGGCATGGAGAACTATCCCAGATTGGTCGACCAGATTGCCGAAAAACGAACGCTCTACGGGAATTCCGGCTTGATCCTTGATCGTGTCCGAGACCCAAAGCGGTTCGTTGGCGCACTTGCCCGCGGTGGACTCCCTTACCCGGCCGTCAATGAAACTGCTGCGGGGCTGCCGCGCGACGGATCCTGGCTGCGGAAACATCGTCACATGACCGGTGGCCTTGGTGTCCAAATTTGGGACCCGCGAACGACGGCGCCCAGAGATGATCCCGATTGGTATTTCCAGCAGCGAATTGCCGGAACGCCTTGTTCGGCCGTTTATGTCTCGGCGGGAGGTACGGCCGTGCTGTTGGGCGTCACCCGACAATTGATCGGCACCGATTGGTGTGGGTCCTCGGGTTTCCGCTATTGCGGATCTCTGGGGCCGATGCAGTTGCCCGGGCCGGTGCGAAGCATCTTTGAGCAGATCGGCAATCAGCTTGGCTACGAATTTGGTCTGATGGGATTGTTCGGCGTCGACGCGATTTTGGCCGACACCACGATCTGGCCGGTCGAGGTAAACCCGCGATATCCGTCTTCGGTAGAAGTGCTAGAGCGGGCGTTGGGCATCCGCGCGATCGAGTTGCATGTCGACGCCTGTCGCCGCGGACGCCTTCCCGAAGCGATGCCTCAGGTCTCGGAGCGTTGGAACGGCAAGGCGGTTCTCTACGCTCGCAAAGACGTCGTGGTGCCAGAGGTGTTTGTGCAACGCGTTGCGACCGAAAACCACGGGATGACTTGGCCGGCGGTTGCTGATGTTCCGGCTGCCGGTCGAGAAATTGCCGCTGGCACGCCGGTCACGACGGTGTTAGGCGAGGCCGACAGTGAGGAAGCGCTCGAAGAGTTGCTCAAGGAAAAGCTCGGACAGCTCAACGAAGTGCTCTACAGCTAGCAGTGCTCTACGTCTAACAACAGCGGTCGCTAAGTCGCGTCGACTGGACGTTCATCTGTTGCGGGACTCCATCGGCGACCGGCCAACTTTGGCTGAAAGTCATCGTGCCCGGCGAGACGTGCGATTTCCTTCATGCCACGTAGCGTGATCTCTTCGAGCACCTCGCGCTCGCCGTCGCGATCATAATACTCCGAGATGTCCATCTTTTCGCCGACCACGACCTGAACGTGGGCAGGCATCAGTAGGGGCCCGGCGGCGGTTCCGTTGTAGGGCGAACCGTCGATATAGCACGGAATGATTGGCACACGTGCCTTGAGTGCCACCATGGCCGCTCCAGGCCGACCGGGACGCAACAAGTCTTCGGTAAGATTGATGCGTCCCTCGGGAAACATTCCGACCATGTGCCCCTGTTGTGCATAGCGAATCGCGGTCTTGGTTGCTTGGGTGTCAATTCCGCTGCGCCGCGTGGCGATTACCTTGCACGATCGCATGGCCGCCCCAATCACGCCTCGCTCGCAGTACTCCTTAGCGACCATCCAATGCACGACGCGATCAGCGGCCAACTGAAGAATTGCCGGATCGATCGAGCTGCGGTGATTGCAGATGATGACCGCTCCTTCGCCTGGCGCTACCGGCAGCGGCCCGCTGATTTGAGTTCGCCAGATGATCCGTGCCATCACTTGGTTCAGCACATGCAGCAGCGCCCGGGGAATCGTAAACGGCCATCGTCGGAACGTCGCGATCACGAATCCGACAAAAATTCCCAGTACTCCGCCGAGAACGAACAACGCGAGAATTTCGGTAGCATGGGGTGCGAACATGTGGGGCGCGAGAGACGAAGTGCGATTCAAAGGAGCCGAACAAAGGTGGTTACTGTGGCGATTCGCCGACGTTGGCTAAGATGCCGGCTAAGATGCCCGAACACAGCCACTATAACGATCGTCGTCGCTCAACGCGAGCAGACAGGAGAAAACTCAATGCTGTTGGGAGTCATCAGCGACACGCACGGCCACAGAGAATCGACGCTAGCGGCGACAAGAATGCTCGACAGCCTTGAAGTCGAGCAGGTGCTTCACTGTGGAGACATCGGTTCGCTAGAGATCGTCCCCCTGTTGGCTGCCTGGCCAACACATTTTGTCTTTGGCAACGTCGACGACCAGCAGGACGAGTTGCGAGCGTCAATCGAAACTGCCGGGCAAACCTGTCATGGGCGATACGGGGAACTAGAAATCTCAGGGCGACAAATTGCAATCTTGCACAGTGACGACCATCTCCGGTGGAGAGAAGCGATCGACAGCCAGCAATTCGATCTAGTCTGTTACGGCCACACACATCAGGCTGAGCAGCACATGCAGGGTCGCACCTTGGTGCTCAATCCCGGAGCGATCCATCGCGCCTCGCCACACACGATCGCGGTGGTCGATCTTGTGACCATGCAGGCCACGATCGTTCCGTACGAATAAGCGACGCGAATTGCATCCTTAGCCAGCAAGTCGGGCGATGCGATTGAAGGGAATGACCTCGGCCTCTGACTCGCAGTAGCGAAACTGCATCAGGTAGGCGTCTTCGGTCGTGTCCTCGTAGTAGTCTCGCAACACGGACACCGCGCGAAAACCCATCGTCTTGAAAAATAGCTGGGCCTCGAGGTTGGTCTCTCGCACCTCAAGCATGATCCGCGTGCGGCGCTGCGGCGAAAGCTTGCTGATCAGCTTGTCGACCATCTGCGCCCCGACGCCACGACGTCGGAAATCGTCCGAGACGGAAAAGTTTAGAATGTGCAGCCGGGTCTTGTGTAGTTCATAGATCATGAACCCCACGACCTGCTCGTCGAATTCGGCGACCATGCCGATACAGTTGCGCTGCCGAAGGCAACGAATGAAGTCTTCTTCCAGCCAGGGAAACTCGAAGTTCTCGTTTTCGATTTCCAACACTTCTGGCATGTCCCGTCGGATCATCCAGCGGATGTGAACACAGACGGCCTGTTTTTGACTGGAATTCATTTTCGGGTTCCCTCCCTGCGGTTCATCGCCGCGTGGGGTTCCGTCCCACAGCGGTACACGATGTCGCGTTGTAGTTTTACAAAACAACACTCTCTGGTGCCAAAGATTTGGCACTTGCGAACGTACCGTAGCAAAACAGTCGGCGCATGCCAATACGTTCTCGCGTAACTTGTTCTGCGGATCTTTTTGCAACCATCGATGAACGCAACATCCGTTCACTGCTAGCGTCGTTTTCCCCGTGCCGTTTGCTGTTTCGCAACGAACTCAGTTGGCGCTGTCGCTATCCGCGAGCACCAATGGCTCCGACTCTTCGGCCGGCTCGTCCATGAAACGGTGTTTCAAGTTGAGCAAGCCGAGACGTCCGAGGTGGCTCGGAAAACAACTATAGCGGTAACTTGTTTTTACCTCGGGACGCCACGGCTTTTTGGCGCCCAATGATCCAGGAAGAAAATCAAACGTGTGATCCCGAAGTTCGAAACTGTCCTCGAGCATCTGATACGCAAGGACCGTTCCCGCACCTTGATCACGGAACTGCGGGTCATATCCGAGACGCAGGCTGCTGAGATGACCGCGGTAACAATAGTTGTAATGAAATGCGACAGGTACCCCGTCGACATAGAGCAAGTTCAGATCGAGACCACCGGCGCGAGCGGCCGCCAGATGCATGTCGCGCAAGAAAGGCCGGACGTTCTCGTGAGAGAGCGTTGTGCCGTCCTCGGACTGTCCCTGCCAACTGATGCGTGCGATCTGTTCACACTCGTCGTATAGATCCCATCGTGGGTCGGCGTCGCCTATTTCGATGCCAGACGGTCGGTGGCGAACATAGCTGATGTTTCCGCACTGGGCGAGTTTCTTTTCGTTGCGGCGACATGTGCGACGCCAATCGCTCCGTAGCGAGGCCCAATAGTCGTCCCAGGCGCGATTCATGTCGAGAATCGGGATCTCGGTATGGGCTCGTCGCCGCGGCTCGAACCCGGCTTCTTTCATCGCTGGCGAGGTGTAGGCCCACTCGTCGGCAACGTCGTTGACCCAACGAAGCTCGATGAAGTCCCAATCGCGGTGACTCGCGTGCAGATGCTGTAAGCCACGTTCGAGAATCTGTCGAGGGTTCAAGCCGATCGGTCCGTAGAACGATCCCCAGTCTGCCAGCGGATAGGTCAGTACGCGGTGATTTCCGAGGCGAGTGTGGTACTGCTTGACGACCAGGGGAAGAATGCCGATGGTGGCTGCGCCGTCGCGGACGATGAGCGTGCGGAGTTGCTGCCCCTCGCCGTAGTGCCGCCAGTAGACCTGTAGCCAGTCGAGCGTGCGAAAGAAGTCGGCGCCCGACGTCGTGGCAAGTAGTGATTGCCAGTCGTCCTGATACAGACTTAATTGGTCGATGTCGTTGATTTCTAGTACTTCAGTCAATGGACCAATTCCCCTCGTGTTCCTATGCGGCGCGGTCACGCCGGTATCGTTACGACTCCTGCCACCTGCATAATTGGCAGCGATTGCATCAGCGCGGCGAGCTCTCATTGGCCGAGAGATTATCCGGCCAAGAAACATCGCCACTGTAAGCGTAGTCTACGAACCGGCCGGTTTGACTTACCGCATGCGCAACGTAGCGTTTTAGAGCATGCCGTGCCCCTCAAGTCGCGGCGCTTTCAGCAAAACCCTCTCAACGCGACGTGCGTCGGCGAGCGAGGAGGTTTTCGCGCCGTGAGAGAAAGCCAACCATGGCCGGAAAACGATCTCTACTACGACCTGACACTCTGCTTCAATCGATCAGTGTGGGGCTGGCGATTGCGGTCGTGACGCGGTTCGTCTCGTTCGGGCGCGGCATCTTGTTTGCTCGTACGCTGGACGACGCCCAGCTTGGTACTTGGGCATTGGCAATCAATGCCATCCATGTGCTCTCCTTCTTTTTGCTGCTCGGCATTCCCAGCGGACTCAGCCGATACGTCGAGCGACATCGTCAGGCGGGCACGCTGCGCCCGTTTCTCTCTCGGGTCACGATTTGGACCATTGGCAGCGTATTGCTCCTGACCGCGAGTGGGATGTTTTTTTGGAAGCCACTGGGCAGTCTGCTCTTCGCCGAAACGGCAACCAAATCGCTCGTCCTGTTGACGATCGTCACGGTCTTGGCGACGGTCGCATTCAATCTACTCGAAGGCGTACTGCACGGCTTGCGACTGTTTCGGCTGGCCAGTTGGATCGAACTGGTTCACAGCATCGGGTTCGTGCTGCTTGCCGCCGTGCTGCTCTTCGCTTGGCAGCAGGATGCGATGTCCAGTATCTTGGCGCATTTGGTCGCCAGTGGCGTGGTTGCCATGGTGGCGGGGGCGTACGTCTGTCGCGCGGTTCGTAACTCGCAACAATCATCCAGTGGTGAAGAGACGTTTCAGGTTGCCAGCGGCACCTGGAAGGCGTTGATCGTTTACTCGCTCGCGACTTGGGGTGCCGGTTCGCTTCAGGCGGTGTGGCACTGCTTAGACCGCTATATGCTTCTGCACATGAGCCCCGCCGCTACACACGAGACCCTCAGGCAACTCGGCGGCTATTTTATTGCCTCGAAGCTCGCGCTGCCGATGACCGCGGCAATCGGCATGCTGAGTGTCGTGCTGCTGCCGCACGCGGCCAGACTTTGGGAGGAGGGACGCCGAGACGAAGTCGGCCAATTGATCCGACGTGCCGTGAAACTGTCGGCGCTGAGTATGACATTGTGTGGTGCCGCGATCCTCGCACTCAGGCCTTATGTGTTGATGATTCTCGTTGGACGCATTCCCGAAACGGTGAATCTGATCTTGCCGGCCGTGCTGGTCACGATTATTGCGGTTTCGTTGCACACGATTGTCCGGATCTATTTGCTCTGTCGCGAACGAGCCTCGTGGATCGCCGCCGTGTGGGCGGCAGCTTTGGTCGTGAACGTGGTGCTGAATATGATTTTGATTCCTCAGTATCAGATTTTGGGCGCGGTGGTTGCGACCTTGAGCAGCGCTGGCATCGCGATCATGGCGACGATATGGGCATCGGTACGAATCGGTCTTCCTTTTGATCGCGGTACCTATCTCGCGTGCGCCCTGCCGATGTTGCTGCTGCTGCCGGAGCCATGGATGCTCCTGTTATTGGCGCTGGCTGCGGTCGCCGTACTGCTGACGAATGTGATCGTCAGTGCCGACGACAAACGATGGATCAACGACTGGTTTGCGGCGAAGTTCCCGCGGCTCGTCGCTAGCGGAGATCGGCAATGAACAGCACGTTGCCCCGCATGATGAACCGATCACGCAAAGTCCTTGTTCTCGGTCGTGACACACGGACCATCTTGGCGATCGCCCGCTCGCTGGGGCGGCGCAACATCGAAGTCCACGTCGGCTGGTGTCTGGCGACTGCTCCGGCGCTGCGATCTCGCTTTGTTCGTTGTGTCCATGCGATCGGCGAGTACAGTCCGCAGCGCACCAACTGGAGCAAGGCGCTGCGAGCCTTGGTGATCGAAGAAGAGTTTGATCTCGTGATTCCCGCGACCGAAGCCGCGGCCTGTGCGCTTCACCGGCACCGTGATCAGTTTGCTGACCATCCGGCATTTTACTTTCTAGAACAACGGGCCTTCGAGATCGTCTTTGACAAGCAGCGAACCTATGCACTGGCCGAGCAACTTCGGATTCCCGTCCCCGCCACCAGGATCATGACCGCCGCGTCGCTCGCCGGCGAACCGCTGACCGACGTCGTGTTTCCTGCTGTCGTCAAGCCGTGTGCTTCGGCCCGCGATGGTGACATTGGCAATAAGGATTTTGCCCGCACCGTGAACGACATGGCCGAAATGTACGATCATGTGGAACTTTTGCTGCGTCATGCACCGGAGGTGTTGGTGCAGGAACACTTCACCGGCGCCGGCGTCGGGGTGGAATTGATCGCTGATCGCGGCAAGATCCTTTCGGCGTTTCAGCACCGCCGCTTGCATGAGACGATCGGCTTCGGCAGCACGTACCGGACCGCCGAAGCGCTCTCGCCCGCTCTACTAGAAGCGTCACAGCGATTGATGAACTCGCTGCAATATACCGGTGTCGCGATGGTCGAGTTTCGTGTCGACCCATCGACCGGCGCTTGGGTAATGCTCGACATCAACGGCCGGTTCTGGGGCTCTCTGCCACTGGCAGTGGCGGCCGGAGCAGACTTCCCTTACTATCTTTACCAACTCTTGGTCGAGGGACAGCGAACAATCTCGCAGGACTATCAATGTGGCGTTCGCTGTCGCGATCTCTCAGCGGATATTCGCTTCGCGTTGTCTTCGCTACGACCCAAGAAGGCACCCAACGTATCGAACGAAGCGACGCTTGGCTGGTCGGTGAACCGAGCGAGCCACTGGCAACTGCTCTGCGATACGGTCCGCGGGCTCACGCTGAAAGACCACGTCGACAGCTTCGCGGTGGACGACCCACGACCGGCGTTCTACGAACTGTGTCAATTGGCCGCCACGACGCTCGGCTGGCTGGGCGGCAAATTGCGGACATCATGGCAGAAGATACCTCTACGGCAACAGCATCGCCACCACACGAGCGACGTGCCAGCCTCGTAGCGTTTTCAAGCGACAGACGATCTAACCGAACAACGCCGTGACCGCTTCGCCCTTGACCATCTCGCGCGGCTGATTCAGATGGTTGTAGACCATCGTGCCGGGGTTCAGGCCCATCGCGTGATAAACGGTCGCCAACAGTTGTGTCGGATGCACCGGGTTGGTCAACGGCGACGATCCGGTCTTGTCCGACTTGCCATAGACCGAACCTCGCTTGATGCCGGCCCCCGCAAGACACGCGGTATAACAGTAAGGCCAGTGATCCCGACCATCAGCGCTGTTGCTGTTGCCCGAGGTGCTCACGCCACGTTTGGGGCTACGGCCAAATTCACCGACCGCGACGATCAGCGTTTCGTCCAACAGGCCCCGATCGTCCATGTCCGCAATCAATCCCGAAAGCCCCAAATCGAGCATCGGAGCCGACTGGTTCTTCAATCGCTTCGTCAGATCCTTGTGATGATCCCACGAGTGGTTGTCGCTGTTGGCGACCTTCGGCCAGTTGATCTGCACGACTCGAGTTCCGGCCTCGACCAGTCGCCGAGCAAGCAGACAGCTTTGCCCGAATGTGTTTCGCCCGTACATCTCGTGGATCTTGTCCTTCTCGGCCTTTAGGTCGAACGCATCGCGAGCCCGACCCGAAAGCACGAGCCCCAAGGCCTTCTCGTAATAGGTGTCGAGATCGTACTGGGCGACCGCCTTGTCGATGTCGGTCATGCCTTTGGTGAGCTTGTCACGAAGACTCGCACGCCGGTTGAGCCGCCCCGAGGAGACGCCGACCGGCAGCTTCAGGTCGTCGACCTTAATCCGGTCCATCTTCTTCATATCCATGTCGCCGCCGCCCGGATAGAGCGTGTACGGATCGTACGCCCGTCCCAAGAATCCGGCGGTGCCACCCTTGCCAATCACGTTGCTCTCTTGCAGCGGTCGAGGCATCATCACAAATGGCAGCATCGCCTCGGTCGGCGGTTTCATCTTGCTGATGTTGCTGCCATAGTGCGGAAAGTCCTTGGGGCTCGGCGGTTCGAGTTGCCCCGAGGCACTCACCTTGTCGGTCGTATAGCCAGTCATCATCTGATAGATGGCGGCCGTGTGGTTGAACAGGCCGTTCGGCGTGTAACTCATCGTACGAAGGAGCGTCGCCTTGTCGATGATCTTCGCCGTGTTCGGCATCGTCTCCATCATGTCGATGCCAGGCACCTTCGTCTTGATCGACTTAAAGACGCTGCGCACGTTGTCCGGAACGTCGTGCTTGGGATCCCACAGATCAATGTGACTGGGGCCGCCTTGCATATAGATCATGATCACGCTCTTGGCGCGATTCCATCCGGGGCCGCTGCCCTCGAACGTGTTGCTCTCTTTGGCATTCGCCTGACTCTTGAGCAGCGCTGGCAGCGTCAATCCCAACAGAGAAGACCCACCCACACGAATCAGTTCGCGTCGGGTCATTCCGAGGTGGCTGTCACAGACGTCTTTTCCCTTTTCACCGGGGATGACGAGCATGGAAAGGTTCTCCGTTCAATCAAGGCCAAAGGTGGGAGGGACACAGCGGGGCTGCGCGCAGGGCAGCATCGTGAATCGCACCAACGAACAGCCCCCCAATATAGACGAATGTTGATCTGTTTGTCAATCTTTCCCTGGTACGGAAATTCGCTTGGTCTGTGGCCCAAAATGCAGAGAAACGAGTGGCATAGCCGATTTGCGGTGTAAGTTCCTCGTATCACTTCGACTCGGATTAAACCTAGCGTTGCTCTTCTCCCGACCTTTCCAAATAATGGTGACATGGACGATGCACGTATACGCCGTTGGTATCTGCGACCAATTCAGCTTCAGTTCCGTTTGCGGACGTTGTTGCTGTTGATGTTCGTATTCGTCGTGTGTGTCGGCTGGGTTCGGTACAGGACGGAGCGGGCGAGAGAGAACCGTGATC
>Ga0114996_10002754_pt1 | contig 22395 bp, 28 predicted proteins | sample ArcticOcean_MG_C_4_FD_87039 | JGI IMG/M metagenome (GOLD analysis project Ga0114996, IMG submission 87039) | Marine microbial communities from western Arctic Ocean - ArcticOcean_MG_CB4_134 | ecosystem: Environmental > Aquatic > Marine > Oceanic | place: Arctic Ocean: Canada Basin | collected... | reverse complement strand
GCGCCACCACCCTCCCCCCGGCCCAGGGTCGGGCCGCGACACGCCGCCGTGGAGGTAAAATGCCACCGGATAGCGCTTAGTCGGATCGTAGTCCTCCGGGATGATCAACACGTACCGATGCAACAGCCCGTCTTCATTCGCGCGGGTACGCTCCACGCGCCCGGTAGGGACCTGCTCCGCACGAACGGATCCAAGGCGTAAACGCTCGAGCGCGTCGCCGAAGGAGTCATCGACGGACTGCGCGGCGATCGGCGGTGTCCCGAGCACACTCATACCGATCACGCCGATCACAGTAGTGAGGGCCGTACGAGCGGTGATGCACGCAAAAGTGCCGACTCCGTCCCAATTCACTCTATTGTCTCCCTGCCAGCATGCCGGAGGAATCCGAGACGAGCCGGCGTGTATTCGACGCCGCACCTCGGTCATCCCCACTGTGGGGCCCTGCCGGCGGATTCGCCAGCCTGCGTCGGGTGCCGCGGAGTGTCCCCTTCCCTCGAGCGCTCAACGCCGCTTACATGGGCAGCTTCCAACTCGATCTTCAGACGTTACCAAGGAGTCCCAAGTGAGCACGCCGCATGAGAGCGCCCAGTCCCTGATGCAGCTCTACGAACTTCGCCGTGAGGAAAAGCTGCGTGTGGCCAGGGCTTGGGTCGTCCGCTCGTTCAATCCGAAATCGGTCGAGGATTTCACCGCTGTGATGAGCACGGAGGAGTACACGTACTTCCGCATGACCTCCGGCTACTGGGAGATGGCAGCGTCCTTCGTTGTACACGGCGCCATCGATCTCGAGATGTTTCGCGCGGTGAGCGGTGAGATGCTCGCCGCGTACTGCAAGGTCGAGCACATGATCGACGAGCTTCGCGAAGGAACCGGACAGCCTGGCCTATTCAAGTACGTGGAGCAGGTAGCTGCCGACTGGCCGGGCGCCAAGGAGCGGATGGGTGCGATGCGCGCTTACTTCGCGGAGTTGGCGTCGGCGACCTAAGGGCTAGCGATCATGCGCTGTCGTCCGGCAGGACGCGACGAATCAGCGCCTCATTGCGGTCCACGTCATCGGCTTCGTCGTGAGCGAGTGCCCGTACGGCCGTGCCGATGCGGGAGAGCTCCCTGACATATCGCCGACAGTGGCGGCACATCAGGAGGTGAGTGCGTACAGCGATGCGCGTCCGCCACCTGGCGCCTCGAATGTCTTCACTGGCGCAAAGCCTCGTGACCTCTTTACAGCGCAGCATCGCTACTCCCTTCGAATCCCTTCGACTCCAAACATTCACGCAGGCCATTCCGGGCGCGGAAGAGGAGCACTCCAAGGTTATTGGCTGTAACGTCGAGAATATTACAGACCTCCTCGGTCTCGAAGCCCTCCACTTCGCGGAGGGTGAAGGCGACGCGGTGACGGTCGGGTAGAGCCTCGAGACAAGAAGTCAGCTCGCGGCGGACTTCTCCCCGCGCCAGGAGCTCGTCCGGTCCCGTGGGGGGACGGACCCACCGACCATCGGCGTCGAACCGGTTGTCGACCAGCAAATCGATGTCCTGTTTCTCGTTGTCGCGTTGAACACCGCGCCGTGCCTCCCAGATCTTCCGGACCAGGATGCCGTGGATCCAGGTCGACACGCGAGCGCGGCCGTCGAAGTCCGGCGCCCGTTGGACGAACACGAGTAGCGCGGACTGAACCGCATCTTCCGCCCGGTCGCGAGGCAGCCCGGCCGCCATGGCGGTTCGGAGAAGCGCCGGCAGGCACTCCCGGATCACGTGCTCCAGGGTGCCCGGGTCGCCGTTACGGATCGCCCCCACGCGGTCGGCCGGCTCGTGCATTCCGTCAGCTCCACACGGTCGTGTAATGAATCCGCTCGTCGGGACAATAACGGTCAGACAGCAACCGCCCCGACCGTCTCGAAGGAAGAAGCCGGTGGGCGATCAAAAGGGTCCCAGAGGGCCCGACATTCCAAAGGAGCAAATCATGAAACCGAATATCGCTAAGGTGATCACGGCCGGCCTGCTCGGCACGCTGGCAATGACCGTGGTGGGCCTCTTTGTCGCCCCGATGATGGGGATGCCGGCGATGAACCCCGCAGACATGCTCGCGGCTCAGATGGGCGGCGTAGTAGCTCTCGGATGGGCGGGACATCTGATGATCGGGATCGTGCTCGCGGTCATCTACGCGACGGTCGCGAGTCGCCTTCCAGGGCCCCCAGCGGCGCGGGGCCCGCTGTTCAGTCTGGCTCCATGGCTCATGGCCCAGATCGTGGTGATGCCGATGATGGGGATGGGTCTGTTCTCGAGCTCCGCGGTGATGGCAGGCGGCAGCTTGCTCGGCCACCTCGTCTATGGTGCCGTGCTCGGTGCCGTGGTCGGACCTGTGGGCGCGACTAGCGCCGAGTTCGTGACTGCGACTGGGTAGACTGGATTGCGGGGGTGCCTCTCCCGGGCCGCACGCAGCGGGCCCGGGGGGCACATGACCCCTGCGGCTTACGCCCCTGGAGGCCCTGCGTTGACCTGCACATCGCTGACGGTCACGTCAAAGGTCAGCGCGTCGCCGCCCCCGGAAGCCATCTCCCGAAGCTGCCCGAGTTGGGCGCCCAACATGCGCTCCATCATCTGACGCTGCTCAGCGGGTAGCGCCGCGAGCTGCGCCTCCATTTCTCTGAGCTGCGCCTGCATCTCGGGATCGATCATCGCCTGGAGCCCCGAGATCTGCATGGCCGTGTGATACGGAATCAGCAGGCCCTGGACGTTACGGACGTCCTGAAGATCGATGCTCACAGTGACCTCGTGAGCGCTGTCCGGGGTCATAGCCTCGCCGCTGAACTCCATCTTCCTCGGGATCATCAAGTCCGTATCCACATACAAGCGGCCGGTCTTCGGCTCGAACTCCATGTCTCCGGGCGTGGCCGGCTGGGCTAGAGAGACCTGAGAGAGATCGTCGATGGCGAGCACATGCACGCTGCCTCCGCCTAGCTGCTCCTGCCCGGCGTACCGGGCATACTCGATGAGCTCCGGACCGATGGAGTAGACGTCCCTCATGCCGGAGTCGTCGCTACCGAGACCGAAGTTCATATTGGCGCCCTGAGCGGCACCGCCCCGCATTCTGAAGACCGGCCGGCCGTCGACCATCTCCTTCTCGAAGTACGTGGTCGACTCGATGCCCATCACGGTCTGGACGAGCGTGTAGTTGTCGACGCCGGCGGCCTGGCGCTCATACGAGGCGTACATGTCCTCGACGATGTCGGACACCGACTGCGCGGAAACGCCCCCGGCAAGCAGAGCAAAGAGGGCGAAGGTCGGGGAGATCCTGCGGAGCGTGCGGCGCATGGTGGCTCCTCGCGCGAGTATGGAGAGGCACCGCGGCGATCTACGATGGCGGCCCACCACGATGCTCAACCTGGCCGGAGCAGGCAAGGTGGCGGCTCGCATCGGCCGAGCTTACAGAACCGACCCCATGGAACCGGCGATGAGCTCCTCGCCGAGGTAGCTCTCGACGATCTCTTTCACCACCACACCCAGCTTGTCGAGGTCGTCAGGCTTCCGATAGAAAGCCAGTGCGCCCAGCTCCAACGAGCGTGCCTCGGCCGCAGGGTCTGGCGAGGCCGTCAGCACGACCACCGGCAAACGTTCAGCGAACTTGTAATCACCCAGCCAGGTGAGCACCGCGAAGCCGTCGACCTCGGGCATGATGAGATCGAGAATGATCAGATCAGGAGTGGGATGGGACCGGCGGTCCTGAAACGGTGGGGTGCCCGCGATATACGCGATCCCCTCGCGTCCGTCACCGGCAACGCGAACATCGAGCCCAGGGAGCGCCCTGCGCGCGGCGACCCTGACGAGGATCGCATGCTCCCGCGCATCCTCGATAACAAGCAAGGTTGGATCTGGCATCAACACAGGTGGTACCCCACTCGGGACTTACGCTCATCGTGTCATCACCTGGGGGGTCCGCGTAAGATGGGGTGATGCCGCCCCTATTAGCCAGTATCTTTTATTCTCAGGATCATCCTCTTCCGAGAGGGAAGCATGGACAAGAAGGCCGAAAGGGCGAAGAAGTCGGCGGACGCGAGGCTCGCCCGCGAGCAAGCGAAGACGAAAGCGGCCCAGCGAGCCACGGCGAACGCGAAGGAAGCGGGTAAGAAGCAAGTCGAGCTCGAGCGCGCCAAGACCCGTGCCGCTAGAGCCGACGTCGCGAAAGCCAAAGCGGATGCCAAGGCCAAGGCGAAGGAAGAGCGAGAGAAAGTGAAGGCCAGGCAGGTGCGCGAGAAGGCGCGCCGAGCCAAAGGCCGTGCCGTGGCCGGCAAGATCGCCAAGGTCGCCGCGAAGAGGACTGCGAATAAGAAGGTCGCAGGCGTGAAATCCAAAGCCTCCAAGGCCGCTCAGACCGTGAAGGCGAAGGCGACGTCCGCCGGTCGGGCGACGAAGGAGGCGGCAAAGAAGATCCGCAAAGAGGCCCCGGGTCGGAGGAAAGCAGCGGCCAAGGCCGTCGATAAAGTGACTAAGCGCGCCTCTACGCTGGCCAAGGCCGTGAAGGACGGAGCGCAGGCGGCGAAGAAGGAGCTCGACCGCGGCAGGGCCGCGGCGAAGAAGGAAGTTGCCCGCAAGAAGAAGTCGGCCCCGAAGAAGTCGGCCCCGAAGAAGTCGGCCCCGAAGAAGTCGGCCCCGAAGAAGGCGGCCCCAAAGAGGAAAGCGGCCGCGAAGAAGAAAGCGGCCGCCAAGAAGAACGCCGCGGTCAAAAAGTAGGCCGCTGCGACCGGAGTCAGCGAGGCCCTGTGGGGCTTTGGCGCCCTTAACCTGGCACGTCCGGCCGGCAAGCCCGATATTGATTGTTAACCCATCTTCCTATTTCACAGGAAAGATCCCGATGCGTAATGCGATCTGCCTCGCCTTGATGGCGGGAGCGCTCGCGATGGCCACACCAGCCGACAGTAGTGCCCAGGACGGGCTCCTGTCGGTAGGTGCGATGGCTCCGGACTTCGCGCTTCCAGGTGCGACCCGTTTCGGTGCCCTCGCCCAACCCGTGCGCCTGAGCGACTTCCGCGGTGAGACCGTGGTGCTCTCGTTCTTCTTCCGCGTAAGGACGCCTGGCTGAACAGTTCAAATGACGGCGTACCGTGATCAGTACGCGAGCCTGTTCAACGAAGGACAAAACGTCATCGTGATGGGGATCAGCAACGATCCCGTCACCGAGCTGCAGTCGTGGCTCAAGGATGCTGACTTCCCGTTCGTGTTCGCGAGCGACGCGACGAACGACGGCGCGACATACACCGCGTTCGGTGGCGGTCTGCGCGGCAACAATATGGTCGACAGTCGGGCGGTTATCGTGGTGGGCCCAGACGGTCGCATCGCGGGCACCATCCCGTCATTCAACCAGGCCGATCCCATGGCCTACGAGGAACTGGCCGACATCGTCGACCGGGTGACTCCGGAGGCGGCGCAGCAGTAGAGCGTCGATCCATCGGGACGTGAAAGGGCCCGGCGCGGATGATTCCGCGCCGGGCCCCTTTCGTTTCCAGCCCCGTAGCCGCTGGCTACTGACTCGAGATCAACCGCTCCACAGCGCCGGCCAGGTCCTGCTGAGCTCCGACGCCCGTGTAGGCGACCCGTCCCTCGGCGTCGAGCATTACCACGATCGAGGTCGTCGTGGCGTTGTAGGCCCTAACAGCCGCGCCTCGACCATCCCAGAGATACGTATAGCCGGGATCGTGATCGTCGAGGTGTCTCTGCACGCGGCGCACCGTCTGGGCCACGCCGACCGCGACTGCGATCACGTTGACGTCGTTTCCGTGCAGCGCCTGAATCCGGTCGAGTTGGGGCTGCAGAGCCTCGCAGAGCTCGCACCAAGTCGCCCAGAACTCGATGACCGCAGGCTTGCCCTTGGTGAAGTTGATCAGGTCGACGGCGTTCCCTTCGAGATCCTCCATCGCCGCACCCGGACCCATGGTCCCGATCGCAAGGGAGACGGAGCCTTCACCGCTCGCTTGGGCGTGCACGCCTATCGGCAGTGCCAGCAGAAGGGTCAGAACGGTGAGAACGGAAGCTCTAGCTCGCATGGTCACCTCAAAGGTTGTAGCCGGCCGTGACGAAGTAATACTCCGCAACGCCTAGCATGATCACAGCCGCGATTCGCTTGATCCATATCATCCACATACCCGAACGCGGCAGAAGCGCCAGGGTTCCCGAAAATAGACCCACGGCGATGAGCAGCGCGGTCATGCCGAGCGAGAACACGAAGAGATAGACGAAGCCCATGAGGCCCGCCCCGGTCGCTGCTACCCAGGTCAGCGCGACGGCGAACGCGGGCGCGCCGCAAGGCGCCGCGACCACACCCGACATGGCGCCCATCAGGAAGACGGCGCCGTACGACCCGCCTTCGGTCTGCGCGGCCCGTTGCAGCAGCTTCTGCGGCACAGGCACGGGGATGACGTCGAGCATCGCGAGTGCGAAGAGAATCAGCATGTTGCCGATCGCGATCCGCGCCCACGGGCTGGCGCTGACGGTCCCAAAGAGCTGACCGCTGAGACCGGCGAGCGCCCCGAGGATCGCATAGAGCGTCGCGAGCCCGACGGCATAGGTCAGCGTGAGAGCGACCGTGCGGGCCTTGGTCTGCCCCTCCTTGGCCGTGCCCGCGATCACCGCTGATGTGATCGGGATCATCTGGTAGACGCACGGCGTCAGGCTCGTCACGACGCCCGCACCGAACATGGCCCCCAGCGCGAGCAGCGGGCTCGAAGAGAACGCCTCGGTGAGGCCGCCGGGCGGCTCGACTTGGAGAAGAGCAAAGAGGGTCACGGCCATCAAGGTGGCGTGGGAAAGGTCGATGGTCCAACCCCTGGCGCCCACGAAGTGGTTCCCGCTGGCGAAACCGCAGGTGATGTCCGACCGTACAGATGGTGGTCAGGCAGCCCTCCAGGAGGTTCAGGTGGATTTCTTCGTACTAGGTCAGGCCGCCCTGTTGGGCTTCGTCGGGCTCTCGATTCTGACGGTCTGCGTCGGCTTCACGGTCCGTGTCTTCCTGGGCCCGGTCCTTAGGGACGTCGCCGAACGACTCGCGAACAAGCCGACCCGAGACGAGAGCCTGCTTCTGGGACGCATGGAGCAACTCGACGATCGCCTTGCGTCTCTCGAGGGCGGCATCGACCGCCTCGAGGCCGCGCATGACTTCGATCGGCGACTGGCTACCGGCGGCCCCATGAGGTCGGAGACCGTATAGGCGGATTTTGAGGAGGCGCGTCCGCCCTCATCGCTGGCCGGACGCCGGGGTATATTCTTAGCCGACGCGTAACTCCCCAATCCAGCGCCCCGGATGGACCTCCCCGAACGCACGCCCCTTCGCAGCCCTCCGCTGTTCAAGACCCGGATGGCATCGGGGCTCGTGATTCTGATCCCGCTGGTCCTCACGGTCGCGATCATGCGGTTCCTCTTCGACTTCACGTCGGGGATCCTGCTGCCCATCATCGACCCCGCGCTGGCGGATTGGCCAGCCATCGCGCGAGCCGCGATCTCGCTCGTGATTCTTCTCGTTGTCATATACACGCTGGGCGCCCTCGCGACGAACATCGTTGGGCGCCGGGTGCTGTCCCTAGGCGAGGGCATCGTTCTCCGGCTCCCGCTCGTGAAGGCGGTCTACGCGATGTCGAAGCAGGTCGTGGCTGCTTTCCAGGGAGAGGGATCGAAAGCCTTTAAGTCGGTCGTCTTCGTCGCGTTCCCCCATCCCGGCGTCCGGTCGATCGGATTCGAGACGTCACGGATCACGCGAGAGGACGGATCGATCTGGAGCACGGTGTTCGTGCCCACGACGCCGAATCCCACGAGCGGATTCCTGCAGTTCGTGCCGGAGGCCTCGGTGGAGCAGACCGAGTACACGGTAGAAGAGGGCATCAAGATGGTGATGTCGCTCGGCGTCCTCAGCCCCGAGTAGTATGCGGATGCACCCGGGGCATTGTCGCCCGCTCGCCATGGTCCTGCTCGTCGCTGCTTGCGGCGAGGGGGATCCGCCGGCGCTCACCGTGGGCTCGGTGGCGTACACGGAAGACCAGCTCCTCGGGCTCACCGAGGCACGCCGCGAGGTCCTGATGGGGCTGACCGCGCTGGGGCTCTCCGTCGCCGACTCCACGACCGCCGAGCTCGGCGCGCCGCAGCTATCGGAATGGGCCGACGACCGGCTAATCGACGTCCTCGCTGCCCAGCTCACGCTCGACAAGAACGGCGTAGGCGACGACGTGCTCGAAGCGCGGTACCTACTCGATCCAGGCTGGGAGCTGACCGTCCGCCATCTGCTGGTCTTCAGCGAACGCTGGCGACCCGATTCCCATCGTGAGGCGGCCCAAGCGAAGGCCGCCCGGGGCCTGTCGATGCTTGAGGCCGGGTCGAGTTTCCCGTCCATCGAGGCCGCCTTCGCCGCCGAAGGGGGCGCCGAAGCCCGTGAGGGCACCCTGCCTCCGGGCCGGGAAGGCGCTTGGGTGCCGGAGTTCTGGGCCGCTGCATCAGTGCTCGAGCCCGCACAGATCAGCCCAGTCACTGAGACCCAGTACGGTTTCCACGTGCTGAGACTGGAGAACCGGCAGCGTGTGCCGTTCGTCGAGGCACGCAGCTCCGTCGCTCGCGAGGTGGCGGGGGGCATCGAAAACCCCCGCGCCGTGCTCGACGCTTGGTCGAGTAGCACCGGAGACGATGCCGCCGAGCGTCGCACGTCAGCACTGGAGGAGGCCCGAACGCGAGGGCTCGCCATCGCGGCCGCCGAGCGAGCGGAACTGCTGCGGCGGTGGGAGACTCAAGTCGCTTCATGGACCGCCGCGCTCGGCTTCACGTACGGCCTCTCCACCGAGGAGGTCGGGCATGCCGCGACCGCAGCGCTCGCGCGTCCGGGACAGCTCGCCGACATCGCCCGCACCGAGCTGGCCGGCTACGCGGAGCTGCTCCGGGTGCGATACCCTGTCACTGTCGGAACTCCGTAGCCTGCCGAACCGTAGGGGGAGAGGACCTGAGGGGCGCCCGTTCCCGGACCGACTCACATGAGCAACTCTCGCAGCAAGCTCGAATTCGTTCTCGGCTACTCGCTGTTCTTCGTCGCGTTGTGGCTGCTGTGGGACACGCCTTTGGTGTATCCCGTGAAGATCTTCGTGGTCCTGCTTCACGAGGTCAGCCACGCAGCCATTGCGGTCGCGACCGGCGGAACGATCGAGCGGATCGAGCTGAACCCGATGCAAGGCGGCGTGTGCTACTGTCCCGGCGGCAACGCGTTCCTGACGCTCAGCGCCGGATACCTCGGAAGCTCATTGTGGGGCGGACTCATGTTCTCCGCCGCCCGGGCGAAGCGGGTGAAAGCCGAATGGGTGACCGGCTTCATCGGCGTGCTCGTGATCGCGCTCACCCTGCTGTATGTCCGGACGTTGTTCGGGTTGGGCTTCGGAGTCCTATTCGGCGGCGCGTTGTTCACCGTCGCGAAGCAGGCGAGCCGGACGCTCAACCGGACGCTTCTACTGGCACTCGGCATGACGAGCGTCCTATACGCAATCCTCGACATCAAGAGCGACATCATCGACCGACCCGGAGCCGAATCCGACGCCTACATGCTTTCGGAGATCACCGGAATCCCTACCGTGGCCTGGGGAGCCCTTTGGATCGCGGCAGCGCTCGGGTTCAGCTTCTGGCTCTTGCGACAGGCCTACAAGGAAGCCTGACGAGGCCGGTGCCCGATTGCGCCCACTACATCTCGTGTCCTGCTGTTCGGGGGCATGCCACGCGTGGTGCCCTTACCGAAGACTTGCACCGTCCCCGCCCATCCTAGTATGATGGCCGCGATGGGACCCACGCGGCCCATCTGGGCCTCGACCGGGGCTTGAAGCAAGCGCCGGTCGCGGACTGCGGGCCTCGAGCCCGTCGGCGCTCCGCCCAATGTTAAACCGAAATAAGGAGGTGATCTCTTGACTAGCCCTAGTACCCTGTTCAGCCTGGCACGGGCAAGCGATCGCCGGACCGGCTTCTAAGCCGAACCGTAGATGTAGTACGCTGTTCGCGCCGTACCCGGCCATCGTGCTGGGCTGCGACAGTGTGGCGCCACCGGAGAAGTCGTCCGGTGGCGCCCTTTTTTTTGCCCTAGCCGAACCACGGTGGGCTGTTGCCGGCCTTCCACTTGATGTTGCAGCCGACGCTGGGTCGCTGCGCGGGAGAGGGGAGCTCCCCTGCTAGGACGGCGTCGCATGCGGCCCTGAGGTCTGACCCCGTAACCGGCACGTCGAGGGACGGACGGCTGTCATCGAATTGGCCACGGTAGACGAGCTTCCGGTCGGCGTCGTAGAGGAAGAATTCGGGTGTACACGCCGCCTCGAACCTCTTCGCTACCTCCTGCGAAGCGTCGTAGAGGTAAGGGAACGCATAGCCCCGCGCATCTACCTCGGCGGCCATCTTCTCCGGGCTGTCGTCCGGATAATTTGCGGCGTCGTTCGAGCAGATCCCAACCATCGCGAGCCCCCTCCCTTCGTACTCCCTGCTGAAATCACCGAGCTCAGGAGCGATGTGCTTCACAAACGGGCAGTGGTTCGACAGGAAGGCCACGAGTAGCGCCGACGGGCCCGCGAAGTCTTCCAGGGACACCGTCCGCCCACTCTTCGGATCGGAAAGCGAGAAGTCGGGGGCGGCCGTGCCGAGCGCCGCCATCGTGGAAGGGGTCTTGACCATCCAGCACCGTCGGGAATCCTCGCGTGCGGCGCAAGGGTACGATCCCCTCACTTCGCCCCCGGGACCCCCTTGTTCGTACCAGAGTCACCCCCTATCATACGAACGTATGAGTCAATCGAGCACCGACGCCGTTACTGGCACCCGCAGCGACCTGATCGCCGCCGGCCGTAAGCTCTTCGGTCAACGCGGCTTCGATGGCGCCTCCATCCGTGCGATTACGAGGGAGGCCGACGCCAACTTGGGCTCGGTCACGTACCATTTCGGGTCGAAGCTCAATCTGTACTCGGCCGTTCTGGAGGAGGGCCTTCGACCGATGGCGGCGCGAGTGCGTGCCGCGGCCGGCTCCGACGGACCGGCCTTGGAGCGCATGCTCCGAGTCGTTGAGGCCTACTTCGAACACTTCAAGACGCACCCAGATCTTCCGCACCTCCTCCTACAGGAGGTTGCGGCGGGCAAGCAGCCTCCCCGTGTGGTCGTGGACATCCTCACCAGCGTGCGGGAGGCCATCGCGGGCCTCCAAATCGAAGGAGAAACAGACGGCTCCGTCCGACCCGGCCATCCGGCCCTTACGGCGGTGAGTGTCGTGTCTCAGCCGATCTTTCTCACTCTGGTGGCACCCCTGCTCCGCTCCGTCGGGCCGGTCGACTTGAGCCAACGCGATTCCCGCCAGACCGCCCTCGAGCACACACTGGCATTCGTACGCGCGGGGCTCGAGCCCCGAGGGGAACCCAGGACATGAATCGACCTATCGTTCAATGGAGCCGAGCCCTCGCTCTGCTCTTCGGAACCTCTCTTTCCATCGCGGGCGCCGCCCAAGCCCAGCTCACATTGGGCGACGCCGTCGGCGCAGCACTCGCGGCACATCCCTCCGTCTCTGCGGCGGCGGCGCGGGTGGATGCCGCCGATGGGGCCAGCGACGCTGCACGGGCTGCGCGCCTCCCGGGCGTGGCGATTGACGCGGGGCTCACCCGCTTCCAGGAGCCGATGATCGTGGCCCCGTTCCACAGCCTCGACTTCACCGATCCCCCGACCTTCGATCGCACGCTGCTTCAGGGGCGCATCGCGATGGCGTATACGCTCTTCGACGGGGGGGAACGGTCAGCGCGCATCAACGGGGCCGACGCGGCGTACGAAGCGACCCGGTTCGGCCGGTCCGCGACGGAGATGTCCGTCATCGAGGAGACGGCCACGGCCTACGTGAACGTGCTATCCGCTCAGGCGGTGCTCGACGCGGCAAGCGCCCAGGTCCGAGCCCTGGAGGAGGAAGCCGACCGCGCCCAACGTCGCTTCGACGCGGGGACGTCAGCGGAGTTGGACGTCCTGCGCGCTCGGGCGACGCTCCAGGAGGCCACGGCGCAGCTGGCGAGCGCGGAGGCCCGCGTGAGCCTTTCGGTGCGCTCGTTGGCCCGATTGATGGGCGTCGATGGGGCGTCAATCTCATCGGACGCACTCAGCGACGTGACGGCAACGTCCTCCTCAAGTCCCACTGGTATCTCGCAGAGCCCGGTCGTCTTGCAGGCCGATCGAGCAGCTCATGCCGCCGAAGCGCGTGTCTCGCAGGAACGCGCGGGCCGCCTTCCGACCGTCCAGGCAGGGGCCGGCCTCTTGGACTTCGGCACGCTGGACGGCGGGCACATCGCGGAATGGCAAGCTGGCCTGCAGGTCTCGTGGCCGCTCTTCACGGGCGGCGCACGGAGCGCAGCGGTGCGGCGGGCGCAAGCCGAACTCACAGCCGCGCGCAGCGACCTGGACGTCGCCAGGCTCCAGGTCGCGCAAGCAGTCGACGTAGCCGAGACCTCGGTCGTCGAGGCCGACGCCCGCGCCGAGGCGTTGGAGGTGGCCGTCGTCCAGTGGGAGGAGGTCGCTCGCATCGAAGCGCTCGCGCTCCAGGCGGGCTCGGGCGTCCAGGGCGACCTCCTGCGTGCCCAGGCCGGACTCTTCCAAGCACGCGCCGGCAACGCGCGGGCCCGTTACGACGCTGTGCTGTCCCGCATAAGGCTCGCACGAGCCCAGGGGACACTCGACCGCTCCTGGATAGACGAAGCATTGGAGGCTTCACAATGAAGAAGCTCATGACAGTTCTGATTCCCGTCCTCATCATCGGGGGCATCGCCACGTGGTACGTGCTGCGCGACGGATCGGGCGCACCGGGTACGCTCACCGCGTCGGGAACGGTCGAAGCCACGGACGCCGACCTCGGCTTCCAGGCTCCGGGACGCCTCCTGTCGATCTCCGTCAGAGAGGGCGATGCGGTGTCGGCAGGGGACGAACTCGGCAGACTCGACGCCCTCGAGCTGGAAGCCGCGTTGGTAGGAGCCAGCGCGCAGCTCGACGTCGCCCAGGCCCGGCTTGCCGAGCTCGAGCGAGGTGCGCGCCCTCAGGAGCTGGCTACGGCAGAGGCCGCTGGACGTTCGGCCGCACAGCAGGCCGATGAAGCCCGCCGCAGTGCCGACCGGGCCCGAACGCTGTTCGAGGGAGGCGCCATCAGTCGCCAGGCAATGGACCAGGCGCAGACCTCCCTGGAGGTAGCTACCGGGGCGCGCGAGCAGGCCGAAGAGCAACTCGCGCTCGTGCGAGAAGGCCCGCGGGCGGAAACCATCGGCGCCCAGCGGGCCAACGTCGAGCTGGCTCGGGCCAACGTGGCGCGGGCCGAAGCCGCCCTCGCGCACACCGTTATCACGGCGCCCTTCGCAGGCTTGGTCACCGCGCGCCATCGGGAACCCGGCGAGGCCGTTCAGGCCGGCGCACCCGTCCTCACCGTCCTCGATCCGGACGACCGTTGGGTGCGCATCTACATCCGGGAAGACTTGATCGGGCAGGTGCGGTTAGGAACAGCCGCGGAGATCGTGTCCGACACGTACCCGGACCGCGTCTACCCGGGCGAGGTCTTCTTCATCGGGAGTGAGGCCGAGTTCACGCCTCGCAACGTCCAGACGGCGGAGGAGCGCATCAAGCTCGTGTACCCGGTGAAGGTGCGCATCACAGGAGACCCTAACTTCGAGCTCAAGCCCGGCATTCCTGCCGACGTCACCCTCCCTGGAACGGGAGCGTGAGCGACTTCGCGGCGTCTTTGGACGGCCTCACGCGTAGGTTCGGGGACATCACCGCGGTCGACGGGCTGACGTTCGATGTCAGCCCGGGCGAGCTCTTCGGAATCGTCGGCCCGGACGGAGCGGGAAAGACAACGACGCTGCGCATGCTGGCCGGAGTGCTGCGGCCGACATCGGGTGAGGTGCAGGTCGCCGGTGTCGACGTGCGCGCCGATCCTGAGTCCGTGAAGCCCCACATCGCATACATGGCTCAACGGTTCGGGCTCTACGAGGACCTCACGGTCGCCGAGAACCTCGCCTTCTACGCCGACCTCTACCGTGTGCCGAAAGCCGAACGACCGGCCCGGCTCGAACGTCTCTACGAGTTCAGCCGCTTGGAGGAATTCCAGAATCGCCTGGCGGGTAACCTCTCTGGCGGGATGAAGCAGAAGCTGTCTCTATCGTGCTGCCTCGTACACCACCCGCAAGTTCTGCTGCTCGACGAACCCACGTTCGGCGTCGACCCGATCTCCCGTCGTGAGCTCTGGCTGATCGTGCACGAGATGGTGGCCAGTGGTGTCACCGTGCTGGTCTCGACGGCTTATCTGGACGAGGCCGAGCGCTGTGACCGGGTCGTGATGATGCATGACGGCCGCGCGCTAGCGCTCGACCGTCCAGTGGCGCTTCAGGCGTCCCTCGAGGGCTCGATGCTCTCGCTCCGCACCGACCGTCCGAGAGAAGCGCGCGACCTGCTCCGAAGGAGCCCAAGCGTCGGCAGTGCCACGCTGTTCGGTGACGTGGTGCATGCTCTTCTTCCCTCAGGGGCAGACGGCGACGCGCCCGCCCGGGCGCTGACCGAAGGAGGCATAGCGGTCCTAGAGGTCCAGACGATCGAGCCCTCCCTGGAAGACCTCTTCATACATCTAGTGGGGTCTGAGAGCCTGCACGACGGGCCCGATGCCTGACGCTCCCCATCCCGTCGTCGTCCACGAGCTGACGAGGCGTTTCGGCGACTTTACCGCGGTCGACCGCCTCACACTCGACGTGCGGGCCGGGGAGATCTTCGGCTTCCTCGGCCCGAACGGAGCAGGCAAGACCACGACCATCAAGATGCTCACCGGGCTGCTGGCACCGACCGAGGGCGACGGCCGGGTAGCTGGACTCGACATCCGCAGCGAGCGAGCGGCGATCAAGACCAAGATCGGTTACATGTCGCAGAAGTTCTCACTCTACGCAGACCTGACGGTCGGTGAGAACATCGAGTTGTTCGCAGGCCTGTACGGGGTGTCGGGTGCCCGTCTTGCTGAGCGCGGGAACTGGATCCTCGACATGGCGGAACTCACCGACGCGTCCGACCGCGTCACCGATGAGCTCCCGCTCGGCTGGAAGCAGAGACTCGCGCTCGGCTGCGCGCTGGTGCACGAGCCGCCGATCCTCTTTCTGGATGAGCCCACCTCCGGAGTAGACCCGGTCGCCAGGCGCCGCTTCTGGGACCTCGTCACCGAGATGGCCGATCAGGGCACGACGGTCTTCGTGTCCACGCACTACATGGAGGAGGCCGAGTACTGTCACCGGCTCGCGCTCATGAACCGAGGCCGTCTCATCGCACTCGACACGCCGCGCGGACTCAGGGGGCGTGTCCTGGAGCCGATCCTGGAGGTGAAGACGGACGACGCGCCACGCTCGGTCGATGCGCTGGCGTCAGCCCCCGGCGTGGTCGAGGCGGCCATGTTCGGCCGTGCTCTTCACGTGACGGTCAGCGATGGCACTGAGGGAGAGCGGGTAGTCCGCCACGCCCTTGAGAGTGCCGGCCGACGGGTCGATAGCATACAGCCCGTCGAGGCATCTCTGGAGGACGTCTTCGTATCCCTGGTCCGCGCCGAGGGCGGCGCGGTCATCGGCTGACGCGAATGGACTTCGTGCGCCTCCTGGCCGTCGCCAGGAAGGAATGGATTCAGATCCGCCGAGACACGCGCAGCATGATCATGGCGTTCGTGCTGCCTCTGTTTCTGTTGCTCTTCTTCGGCTACGCCATCAGTTGGGACGTGAACGACCTCCCGATCGCGGTCCTGGATCAGGACGGGACGCGTGAGAGCCGCGAGCTCGTGGAAGCGTTCGTTTCGAGTGGATACTTCACCGTCGTCGAACGCCTGGAGTCCACTGCGGCGGTCGACGACCGACTCGTCGTCGGATCGGCCGCGGGCGTCCTGACGATTCCGCCCGGCTACTCGGCCGACCTGGCCGCACCGGCGCGAGAGGGACAAGTGCTGCTACTCGTCGATGGCAGCGACGCGAATACGGCTACCATCGCGCTCAACTACGCCGATGCCATCGTCTCACGCCACGGCCTCCGTACCGCACTAGCCGGACGCCCCGCCGTGCCCCCGATCTCACTAGAGTCCAGGACCTGGTACAACCCGAACCTGGAGAGCCGGCACATGATCGTGCCCGGCCTCATCGCGGTCATCATGTCGATCATCGCGGCGATGCTCACGGCCCTCACGATCGCCCGGGAGTGGGAGCGCGGCACGATGGAGCAGCTCGCGGCCACGCCCGTCAGCCGCCTCGAGGTCGTCCTCGGTAAGCTCCTTCCGTACCTGGGGATCGGCCTGTTCGACGTGGCAGTCACCGTCGTGGCCGGCATGATCATCTTCGGGACGCCGCTGAACGGCAGTGTGGTCTTGCTCGCCGTCCTCACCCTGCTCTTCCTGACCGGAGCGCTGGGCCTCGGCATCTTCATTTCGGCCGCAGTGAAGTCACAGGTCCTGGCGACTCAGATCGCGATGGTCGCGACGTATCTCCCGGCCGTGCTCCTCTCGGGCTTCATGTTCGACATCGCGAGCATGCCGACGTTCCTACGCGGAATCACATACCTGATTCCGGCCCGCTACTACGTGACGGTCACGCGGGCGATCTTCCTCAAGGGCGTGGGCGCGTCGGTTCTGTGGCCGCAGGCGACACTCATGCTCCTCTACGCCGTTGTCGGGCTCACGTTAGCGACGCGGGCTTTCAAGAAGGAGCTCGCAGCATGAGCGCTGAGAGCAGAGGGCTCGCGCTGCTGCGTGTAAGACGCATGGTCGTCAAGGAGCTCCGGCAACTCTTTCGCGACGAGCGGACGAAGCGCGTCATCTTCGTTTCCCCGATCCTGCAGCTCCTCCTGTTCGGCTACGCGGTCAACACGGATGTGCACGACGTCTCGATGGCCCTTGTCGACCACGATCAGACGGCCGAGTCCCGCGAGCTGGCGTCCGCGCTCACCGCCTCCGGCTACTTCCGAATCGTGACCACGTCGGACCGTTCGGCTGACCTCGGAACCGCGCTGGACCACGGGCAGGCGGTGGTTGGACTGGAGATCCCCATAGGATACGGTGTGGATCTGAAAGCCGGCCGGTCCCCGGCCGTGCAGCTCCTGGTGGATGGCACGAACTCAAACACCGCCACCGTCGCGCAGGGCTACGCCACCCGCATCGTTCAGCAGCTCGGGGCGAGCGCCGCACGGCAGCCCGCCGGCATCGATCTGCGGGTTCGCGCCTGGTTCAATCCGTCGCTCGAATCGCGCGTCTACAACGTGCCGGCTGTGATGGGAGTGATTGTGCTCCTTATGTGCCTGCTTCTGACCGCCATGGCTGTCGTCCGTGAGCGCGAGGTCGGCACGCTTGAACAGCTCCTCGTGTCCCCGCTCTCGGCCGGAGAGCTCATGGTCAGCAAGACGCTCCCCGTGGCAGGCATCGCGTTTGTGCAGCTCGCGCTCGTCACGAGCGTCGCCCTCCTCTGGTTCGACGTTCCACTGCGGGGTTCAGTGCCGACGCTGCTGCTCGCGTCAGCGCTCTTCATCCTGGCAGGGCTCTCGTTCGGGCTGCTCATCTCGACAGTGTCGACGACTCAGCAGGAGGCGTTCCTGGCCATGTTCCTCTTCTTCCTGCCAGCAATCATTCTCTCTGGCTTTCTTTACCCGATCTCCACGATGCCGGAAATCTTCCAGCAGCTGACGCTTGTGAACCCCCTGCGCCATTTCCTGGAGATCGTGCGCGGGATCTTCCTGAAGGGTGCGGGCCTCCGGGAGCTGTGGGTCCAGTTCAGCGTGCTCGCTGCGATGGCGGGCGGCGGCCTCCTCCTGGCCACGAGGCGCTTCCGCAGCACGCTATAAGGGGTGGCGACCGACTGGAGCATACGCCAGAATAGACATGTCTTGACGCTTATTTAAGATTCAAGAGATTTCGGACGATGAAAACACTCACGACGCGTGGTTTTCACCATATCACAATGGTGGCCACGGATGCGCCGCGGACGCTCGCCTTCTACGGCGCCCTGCTGGGCCTAGATCTCGTCAAGAGGACCGTCAACTTCGATGACCCCGGCGCGTACCACCTCTACTTTGGACGCGACGGCGGCCGCCCAGGCACCATCCTGACCTTCTTCGAGTGGGCGCATGCCCGCCGCGGCCACTCAGGCGTAGGCGGAATCCACCATCTGGCCCTCGGTGTCGCGACTCCAGAGGCACAGCTCAAGTGGAAGCGAAGGCTCACCGACGCGGGCTTATCTGTGAGCGGACCCATCGACCGAGGGTACTTCAAGAGCCTCTACTTCGCCGACCCCGACGGCCAGGTCCTCGAAATCGCAACGGCCGGCCCGGGCTACGCGATCGACGAGCCGGCTGACGCGCTCGGCCGTGAGTTGATTGCACCGCCAGCTGAGAGACTGCCGGGCGGACGGGACGAGCAAACCATCGCGCGGCTCTCGCATCCCGAGCCTGTTCCGGTGGTGACGCCCGACATGGCGCTCGAAGGCATTCACCACGTCACAGGCATCACCGACGACCTGGAGTTGGCCGGTGACTTCTACGAGCGCACGCTCGGCCTCAGCATCGTCAAGAAGACGTTCAACCAGGACGACGAACAGTCGAAGCATTACTTCTGGGCTAACTACGAGGGCTCGGAAGTCGGCGCCCACTCGGCGCTGACGCTCTTCGGCTGGCCGGGATCACGTCAAGTGGCCGGTCCCGGCGCTGGCCAGACGCACCACATCGCCTTCCGGGCCGAAAGCGCGGAAGAGCAGGCGGAGTGGCGAGACCATCTTCTCTCGCTCGACATCGAGGTCACGCCCGTGCGTGACCGGTACTACTTCCAGAGCATCTACTTCCACGCCCCGGACGGGATGCTCCTGGAAATCGCGACCGACACGCCCGGCTTCGCGGTAGACGAGCCAGCCGAGACGCTCGGCGAGACGCTCATGCTCCCCGAGTGGCTCGAACCGCAACGGGACGAGATCGAAAACAAGCTGGTGCCCCTGTCATGAAAGCCGCCGCCGAGCAGGCCGCCCTCGACTGCCTCGTTCACCGCCCGGGCGTGGTGAAGGACGGCACGCCGGTCGCCGTCCTGCTGCACGGCCGAGGGAGCACTAAGGCAGACCTTCAGGGCCTCCAGCCTATGCTCCCGGAACCGTGGGCGGTCGTCACGCCGGAGGCTCCCTTCCCCGGCGCCGCCTGGGGGTACGGACCCGGCTCGGCGTGGTATCGCTATGCGGAGCAGGATCGGGTGGTGCAGGAGACGCTGGACGAGAGCCTCCTCAAGCTCGACCAGTTCTTCGCCGAACTGCCTCAGGTGCTGGGCTTCAAGCCGGGACGGCTCATCCTGGGCGGGTTCTCCCAAGGCGGCACTGTCGCCCTGGCCTACGCGCTCTCGCGACCCAAATCGGTCGCCGCCGTGCTGAACTTCTCTGGCTTCTTGGTCGACTCAGCCGAGCTCGACGAGACGGGCGACGCGCCCCCCACGACCCCCATCTTCTGGGGTCACGGATCCGGCGACCCGGCCATCCCGATCGCGTTGGCGGAAAAGGGTAGGAACAGGCTGCGGCGCGCAGGGGCGAACCTCGCTGCTCACGACTACCCCATCGGCCACTGGATCGCGGCTGAGGAGATCGAGGAGGCGGTCGCGTTGGTGGAACGGGCCGGGTAGAAGGTCCCAGGACCTTCCGCGACTCAGTCCTCCTTGTCCTCCAGTTGCTGAGGCAGCGTCGTGAGGCTCAGGACCGTGTATCGCCGCTCGCCCCGCGGGAGCGTGACGACGACCTCCTGACCTTCCTTGGCCCCGAGCAACCCTCGGCCGATCGGAGACGCGAGCGACACCTGCCCTCCGTCCAAGTCGATGAAGTCGCCGGCCGTGATCGTGAACGTGAAGTCGTCACCCGTCGCCTGGTCCTTGATGATGACCCGCGACCCAAATCCGACCTTGTCGTAAGGCATCTGGGTCACGTCAATCTTAGACAGCTCGGTCATGCGCGACATGAGATGGTTCAGCCTCGCCTCGACGAAGCCCTGCCGCTCCTTGGCCGCCTTGAACTCGGCGTTCTCACGTAGATCGCCGTGCTCCATCGCGATCTTGATGCGCTCCGGGAGGTCGCGCTGGAGCTCATGCGTGAGTCGCTCAATCTCGCCCTCGATCTTTTCCCGGATCTCTTCTAGCATCAGAGTGGCTCCGTGTCGGCGATGACGTCCAGGTTCGGCAGCATGACGATTTCGATGCGGCGATTCAGGCGCCGACCATCGCGGTCGTCGTTCGACGCCACGGGCTGGAACTCACCGTAACCAGCACCTGACAGCCTAGGCGCCGGCACACCAGCCTCGATGAGGACGCGAACGACCGATAGCGCCCGTGCGCTGGACAATTCCCAGTTCGAGGCGAACGGCGCGTTAGCGATAGGCACGTTGTCCGTGTGGCCTTCCACCTGGAACGTGCGATCGCCGAGATCCGCCAGCACACCCCCGACCTGGGTAAGCGTCTGCCTCCCCTCGGCCGCCAGCGTCGCGCTGCCGGACGGGAAGAGCACGTCTTGAGGGAGCTGGATGACCATACGGCCCCGCGAGATCGAGACGGCCAGCTGCCCTCCGTCGATCAAGGAGCGGAAGCGTCCGAGAACCTCTTCGTAGATCGCGTTCCGCTCTCGCACCTCCGCCTCTACCGCGCGCAACGCCTCGAGACGCTCCTGGAGCTGGTCGTACTCGGTGCCTTGATCGCTCAGCACAACCTCGAGACGGTGCACCTCTTCGGCCGCGAGCCCGAGACGGCCCTGGAGCTGGCTCCGCTGCTCCTGGAGCCCTGCGATCTCGCCTTCCAGTCGTTCGGCCTCTGCCTCCAGAGCCGTGATATCACTCTCGAGACCGCCCTCGCGGTCCCAAGATGCCTGAAGGTCCGAGCGAAGCCCCAACTCGACCGACTGGGCGTCGGCCATAGCAGTGCGATAGGTGCTCCGCTTCATACACCCGGTCGCGAACGGAACGACGAGCAGTGTTAGGAGCACATGTGTACGAAAGGGTCTACGCATTTACGATCCTCAGTTTCATCCTGGCCGGCGCTGTACCCTACTCTCGCGGATCTGAGTCCGCGAGGACCTCCTGCCGCCTGCGCTCCCTGTCCGCCTTCACCGCGGCCCGGATCTCGGGGTACTTCAGCCCGAGAATCTGACCCGCCAGAAGCGCTGCGTTCACCGCCCCGGCCTTGCCGATGGCGAGCGTGCCGACCGGAACTCCCCGGGGCATCTGCACGGTGGAGAGAAGCGAGTCGAGGCCGTCGAGGGACCAGCCCTTCATGGGCACCCCGAGAACCGGCAATGTCGTCATCGAGGCGAGCACGCCTGCGAGGTGCGCGGCGCCCCCAGCGGCACCGATAATCACTTCCAGGCCCCGCTCTTCGGCCGTCGTCGCATACTCTGCCGCCACGTCGGGCGTCCGGTGGGCCGACATCACACGCACCTCGTGCGGGATGCCGAGCGCCTCAAGCGTGCTGGCGGCGTGGGTCATCGTGTCCCAATCCGACTTCGAGCCCATCACGACGCCGATCAAGGGATGTGCCATCGTGCTCCGCCTGATGGGAGGGTATTCTTCCCGTGTGCACCGTCCGGAAGGCCGCCACGTTGGTGGATGCGGACCCCAGGATCAAGGGTCAGACCCCGCAAGAGGGATTCCATGAAGACCGCGCTTTCCTGGCCGGAGGACCGGCCGGAGCTCATCCCCTTCATTCCGTTCGTCATCGACGCCTTGTCCGACGGCGTCCTATCCTCGGCCGAGCACGAGATTCTAGCGGAAGCGGTGGACGGGCTCGCCTGGCTGGGGGGAGGCGGCCGTGACCTGATCGGCGCATGGCTAGACCCCGACGCGCCACCTTCGCCTACGGAGATCAAGGCGCTCCGCGCCCGGGTGCGAGGTACTTCGTTGGATGATGCGGAGGCCGCGACCCAGTCGCTCACCGATCTCGGACTCGCGCTCTGGCAGGCATCAGGGGAGCCCGGCCCTTGGTCCGACCAGGAAGCCGAACACGCGCTTAGGGCCCTCGAGATCTCGTTGGGCTGCCTCGGCGCGGAGTCTGCCCGCGAGATCCTCAGGCAGGCATCAGCCCCTTCCACGCCGGGCGCGCCGGCTGCGGAAGCCGCGTTCGACGGGGCGAGCATGCACGCCTACCTCGACCGTGACCGGTTCGAACTTCGCGGTCGGGTATCAGCGTTGCTGGCCGAACCCGCACTCCGGATCCCGCAGGGTCTCCCGACCGAGGAGTACCGCGAGCGTGTGCTAGGGGCGCTCCACCTCATCGCCGACGAGGGATTCGGCAAGCTCGGCTTTCCCGAACAGTACGGAGGCGCCTCGGATCCTGGCGGCGGCGTGGCGGTCTTCGAGACGCTCGCATACGGCGACCTGAGCGTGGTCGTGAAGTTC
>Ga0114996_10002753_pt1 | contig 22404 bp, 19 predicted proteins | sample ArcticOcean_MG_C_4_FD_87039 | JGI IMG/M metagenome (GOLD analysis project Ga0114996, IMG submission 87039) | Marine microbial communities from western Arctic Ocean - ArcticOcean_MG_CB4_134 | ecosystem: Environmental > Aquatic > Marine > Oceanic | place: Arctic Ocean: Canada Basin | collected... | reverse complement strand
CGCAGACGGAATCTTTGAGGGTTTCCTCGAAACGAACGGTGCTGTCATGGCTGAGTCATTCGATGCGTATCACGAATGGTTGGGGATCGTCCCCAAGGATCAACCGCCGAATCTTTATCGGCTATTGGCGGTCGAATTGCATGAAGACAAGGCGAGCGTGATCGAGAGTGCCGTCGATCAGCGGATGGCGCATCTGCGTACCTTTCAAACCGGACCGCGAGCCAAATTGTGTCAGGATTTGCTCAACCAGTTGAGTGCTGCCCGCGTGACGCTGTTGGATCCAGATAAAAAGGCAAGGTACGACGCCGAGCTAAAGGAAAAGCTGAACGCCAAGAGCGCAAAGTCAAAGCGCCGGGTTGCCCGCGCGTTGCCGCTCGATGAGCCGCTGGCCACCGCGACCCCGCTGCAAGCGTCCTCGCCTGCGGTGGGTACACCGCTCGAGGCCGCGGTTTCGGGTCCGCAAGTCCGCAGTGATTCGTCTCGCCATCGCGGGCGTCGCAAGAAAGGCCCACCGTGGGTCGCGTTGGCTGGCGGGGTTTTATTGCTTGGTATCGCCGTGGCGGTTGGCATGATGGCCATGACCGGCGGCGACGATCCGCCGGTGGCCGAAGGGACGGAGCCGACTTCGCAACGGCCACAGCCTCGTACGCCAAAGAAGGCACCCGAAAAGCAACCGAAGAAAACGCCCGAGGCAACAAACCCACCAGAGGCAAAGACCGACAAGTTAGAGAATCCCCAGCCGCCCAAAGATCCGCTGATCGATCCAACGTCGAAGAAAGATCCGCCGCCGAGCGTTGTTACCGGCGAAGCACAGAACCCGATCGAAGTTGCGGTGGGTGGAGAGCCGACCTCGTTCGAATTTCCTCGCACGGACGACCAGCCAGAAAACGAGCCCGGAGTGATCGTCGAGAGCGGAACAAAGAAGGCGTCGGTCCCATCGCACGAGGCGCTGAAGAAAGCCAAGTCCGAGATCCGCAACATCTTCGACTTGAAGTCGGCGACCAACCTCGCGGCGCGAGCAAAGCTCATCAAGGACATCCTCGCCACGGCACTGGAAAGCGACAGTGATCGAGCCGCCCAATTTGCGATGTTCACGATGGCCCGTGACATGGCTGTTTTCTTGGGCGACTATGCGTTGGCCGACCGGGTGATTGGCCAACTGGACAAGCGGTTTGACGTGGACGCCGTAGCCATGCGCAGCAAAGCCGTGATTCGGGCGATGACCGCAAAGGTGCCAGCTGAAAACCGCATCACCGCCGCTCATGCCGCGTTGGAGTTAACCCGAAAGCTTCACGACGCCGATCGCTACGACGAGGCGAAGACGATCGTCACGGCAGTTCAGCGGGCCAGCGGACGTTTGCGGAATCGCGAGTTGACGCTGGCCACCAAGCAACTGGCCGACGATGTCCGCGAGGCCGCTAACCATTACAGGCCCGCCCGCGAGGCGTTCGCGACGCTCAAGACATCGCCGGATGATCCTGGTGCCAACATGGTGGCCGGGAAGTATCTTTGTTTCATCAAAGGCGAATGGGAGCGGGGTTTGCCGATGCTTGCCAAGGGTGATGACGCGAAACTGAAAAAGTTGGCAGCAAAAGAGCTAGCGGGCGTTGAGGACGCAAAGCCAACGGACGTGGACGCGATCGTCAAGTTGGGCGATGCTTGGTGGAAACTTGCTCAACAAGAAAAAGGCCCAAACAAAAAGACTATCCTGCGCCGTGCGGGGCATTGGTACGAGCAAGTGGTGGATCAATCAAAGGGTTTGGTGAAGGTCCGAATCCAAAAGCGACTGGCAATTCTCCTCACAATCTCGTCAGATCGCAAACGACTACGAACGCTGCCCATTGCCCGATGGGACTTTGATCGCAATCTTCAAGATTCCGTTGGCCGTCTGCATTGCGTTGCAGCGAAGGGCGCATATATTAAGCGAGGAGTCTTGGTATTGGATGGAACCGGAGCACACGTTCGGACGCCAGCCCTTAGCCAGACATTAACAGAGAAGACATTAGAAGTGTGGGTTGTCCTAGAAAACCTTAATCAACAAGGAGGAGGAGTTATTACCGTTCAGTCCTTAACAGGAGACAAGTTTGATTCGATCGTCTTTGCTGAAAGGGAACGCTTCAGGTGGATGGCTGGGAGCGAACATCATCGCCGATCTATGTCTCTTCAAGGACCGCCTGAAGATAGCCGGGGACCAATCCATTTAGCGATGGTTTATGACAACAATGGTACCGTTGCGTGTTATCGGAATGGAAAAGTGCTTGGGAAACCTTACAAGGCGAAAAGCCCTGTTGAGTTCAAAGCTGGAAAGTCAATGGTGGTCTTCGGCGTCAGGATTATCGGAGTAGGAGCTTCCTTGAATTTCAAAGGAGGAATTCTTTGTGCCCAATTGTTTGACAAGGCATTGAGTCACCAGGAGGTTGTCACATCCTTCAAGAATGGTCCTAAGTAAAGCTAAGCAGTAAGGGAGTGAGACGGTGATTTGTTTCAACGGAAGTGGCACAGATCGGGGTCAGTGGAAAGTGATGGTTTCCGTTCAGTGCAACGAATGTGCTGAACTGTTTCCTATAGCACGGCAGTCAGACTGTCGAGAAAAACGAGCCGTGTCGAGAGTCGTCAACTTGGGCTTTGACCGATTAGCTTAGTGCCAACGCTACCCGTACACCGGCGCTGCACCTGCCGACAGACTCGGACCCGTCGATCCTGCGAGAGAAGCTCTTAGCTTGCAGGCCGGGAAGGCTGACCTCGCGGGAGTCATTAGAAGACAGACTCACCACACCATTCTCATCGGTCAGCGGGATCGCGATCGTCCCATCGTCAGACGACCAATCGAACGTGACCGAGCCGCCACCAAACGTGCCCCCAGGCCAGAGCGTGAGAATTCCGGCGCTGACTTAACCCGCCGCCTTCTTCACCATTGGCAAGCGTAGCGTAAACGCGGTCCCTTTGCCTTCGGTGCTTTGCACGCGAATTCGGCCGTGGTGGGCTTGGATGATCTCGTGGCAGGCCGATAGCCCTAAGCCGGTGCCGCCTTTGCCCGAAGCGTCGGGTCCACTCTTAGTCGAGAAGTACGGGTCGAAGATTCGCGGCAGCTTTTCTCGCGAGATCCCCATTCCCGTGTCACGGATCGTCAGGTCGACCAGGCCACTTGCCGGGTCGCAGGCGAGCGTGACAAAAACCGTTCCGCCGTTGGGCATCGCCTGGCGGGCATTGGTAACCAGATTTAGCAACACCTGCTGGATCTGGTTGGGACAAACCATCGCCAATGGCACGGAATTGATTTTCCGTTCGATGCTGACGCGGTATTTCGACAGCTCGCGCTCGAGCAGCATTAACACGTCGTCAAGCAAGGCCGCCAAATCGGTCGGTTCAAAATCGCCGCTGCGGTTACGGGCGACGCCCAGAATTGATTTGCAGATTTTGGCGGCCCGATCGCTGGCGGCGAGGATCTTGGTGAAGGACTTTTCGCGAGTTGGCGCGTCAGCGTGACGCAGACCCATCTTGGCGTAGCCATTAACGGCCATCAGCACGTTGTTGAACTCGTGGGTCGTGGTGCTGAGCAGTTCGCCAAGCGCGGCCGACTTCTGGGCCTGGGCCAGTTGCAATTTGAGCGACTCGATCTGCTCTTCGAGGCTCGGCGTTTGAAGCGGGGTGCCGGACGACATGAGGCGGTTCCTTGGTGGGAGAGACGTTGCTCGTGGGGCGAGACAACGCAGGTATGATTATTTCGCCCGCTTTACCAGGTCACTCATCACTTGACTGGCTTGCCGAGGGGGTATTTCTTAACTCGTTATGCAGTAACAAGTTATGCCTACTGATCGTATCGTCGAACTGCGCTGGGCCACTGCAACACAAACCGCTACAATCCGCCCGCCAGATCGGCTCGGCTGCGATTTTGGGTCATCTAGCGAAACCCTTGCGGCCAGCGGTCGCCCGTTTTCTCATCAAAGAGGTGCAAGGATGCACACGGTCGAGTTACTCGAAGAATCGCTTTCGGTAGTGAAACGTCTCGGATATCGGATTCGCCACGAGTGGCTCAACGGCACGGGGGGCGGCGGTTGCGAGATCGCCGGACAGAAATGGTTCTTTTTGGATCTGGCGATTAGTCCCGGCGATCAACTGCAGCAGGTGCTCGAAACGCTCAGGCGCGACCCAGCGGCCAGCGCAATGGTGCTATCGATTCCGCTCGGCGAGATGGCTGGTCTGCGCAAGAGTGCGTAGCGGAGATTCTGCTCAGCCACAAAGCGAGAACATCTTACGCGATCAGCTCTTTGATCAGCGTGCCGCCGAGTTGGCGGGGCTGTTACGAACGGCCGAATTCACCCGCCGCGCGGTGTTTACCAGTTCGCCTCGAGCATCACGGTGGCACCGTGAAAGAACACGGCGTCATAGCCGAAAGTCTGCGTGACCGCATTTGGCGCCGTGCGCGGCACCTGATTGGCTGCTAACATCACGCCGTCGATCCACATCGCCTGATAGCCGGCACGGACGTGCCAGCAGGGACAAATTTCGTAGGACGCCATCAGGCCCAATTCGCCAAAGAACGCCACGTGGTCCATGCCGCTGGTACTTGACATTGGACCCACTTCCTGCGGCGGGACCCGGGCGGTAACGTTGGCGTCGTTGCCAAAGATTCCCACACGGCCAAGAGTTTCTATTCGCCAACAACATCGCTCGTAAACCACAGCGTCGGCACCAAATTGAGCCCCATAGAGCGAGTTTCGTGTCATCCAATAGAAATTCTGAATTCCGCCAAAATCCAGATCGAGCCGCTCGTCATAGTCGATGTATCGAAAGCCGGCCAATAGCGTGACACACGGTCGGCACTGGCGGCGAAAATTCAACTCGAAACTATTAAGGCTTGATTGATATGTCGCGTCGAGGGTCAAACCACCACCCACCGTGGTTGTCGGATTCGTGTTGATCTGTGGATTGGTCAGCCCGGGTATACTCAGCGAGTTGCTCCAGTCGTTCACTCCCAGATAGCGGAACTCGACGTCGCAGGACAACTCACAGACGTCGACGATCACGCTCGCATCAATGCCGGCCTCGTGCCGAAAGCCGAAGTCGTTGCCACTCAATACCACCAGTCCCGCGCCCGCGTTGTTGGTTACGAGTGTCACGGGGTCGGGGCGCGAGCGACTCATAAACACGGCACCAATGCGAAACGTAAACGGCCCGCAACAGTCGTCCTCGCAGCATGTCTGGCCGGTACCGTCAGGTTCGTCATACTCGTCGCTTAGCAAGTCGTTGCCGGAGAACATGCCGTTATAAACGCCGTTATAAACAACGTTGTCAAACAGGTCGCTGGACGCCTGAGCCCTGGGGCGGAGGGCCTCCATGATCGGGCCAGATATTTCTAGCGGAAGAGATTGGTCGCCAGCATCGCTGTTCGGTCGGGGTGACAGATAGCCAGCATCGGCGTTCGGTCGGGGTGACAAATAGCCTGCCGACGGTCGTTCCATCTCGCGATCGAAAACGGGCTCGCGATCGAAAACGGGCTCACGATCGAAAACGGGCACGCGATCGAATATGGGCACACGGTCGAAACCCTGCCGCTGAGCGAGCGCAGGAGTTGCGGCAAACAGTCCAGCCAACAGCGTCACCCAGACCACAAACGCAGTGCGGGCCTTTACGTACGGCCATCGATCCATCGAATCGCCTCGCATATTGAGAATTTCGTTCTGTCCCATCTGATCCGTCGATGGATTCGACGCGGGGTTTGGCCCTTCATCGTCCTCTTTCGCCTATCGACGCTGCCCGGGACCGCAGATCACGAATGTGCTGGGACAACGGAACAAGCCGTATTCGGTGACTTACCTTGCCGCGCAAGAAGGTCGAGACGTAGGGATTGTCGCGGTCGGTTTAGGGGGGTGGGGTCGGCGAGAAACGTGAAGGGATGACGGGTCGTCTGATTTTGTGGCCAAACGGACTAAGCACTACACCGCAAATATGTTACAAATACGCAGGTCGTTTTCAGCCACACTGAGGGCTAACTTCGCCTCGCTCATTCGCCGGTCGTGATGCGTATCGCGAATAGGATCCATCGATGTCAACACGCAACACGATTCCCATCAAAGACGATCTGCAAAGTCAAGCACCAACTTCTGAATCGGTCAACGGGTTGTCGATCGGCGAATATCTGATCCGCCGGTTGCAGGACTATGGGATCGAGGATCTCTTCGGCATTCCCGGCGACTACGTGCTCACGTTCTACGATCTGCTCGAAAAGAGCCCGATCAACGTCGTCGGAAACACGCGCGAGGACTGCGCCGGGTTTGCTGCGGACGCCTATGCACGGATTCGCGGGATGGGCGCGGTCTGTGTGACCTATTGCGTGGGCGGATTTAGTTTGACCAACTCGATCGCAGGGGCCTACGCCGAAAAATCGCCGGTGGTGCTGATCACCGGTTCGCCCGGTCTGCGCGAGCGATTCAACAACCCGTTGCTTCATCATCGCGTGCGAGATTTCCGTACGCAATTCGAGGTCTTCGAGAAACTCTGTATCGCTGGCACCGAGTTGAACGATCCGCCGGTGGCGTTTCGCGAGATCGATCGGGTGCTCGATGCGGCGGCTCGTTACAAGCGTCCGGTTTACATCGAGTTGCCGCGCGACATGGTCAACGTGGTGCCGGATGTGCCCTATCGATATGACCAGATCGAGCCAGCCAGCGATCCTGACGCTTTGAACGAGGCAGTCACCGAGGCTGCTCGACGAATTACCAGCGCCAAGCGACCGGTGATCGTGGGCGGCGTCGAAGTTCATCGTTTTTCGCTGCAAGACGAACTGCTCGCCTTGGCCGAAGGATCGCACATTCCGATCACGGCGACGATGTTGGGCAAGAGCGTGATCCGCGAAACGCACCCACTCTACGTGGGCCTGTACGAGGGAGCGCTGGGCCACCGCGAGGTAACGGAGTTTGTCGAAGAGAGTGATTGCGTGGTGCTGCTCGGCACCTTTATGACCGACATCAACTTGGGGATCTATACGGCCAATCTCGACCCAGGAAATTGTATTTACGCCACCAGCGAGCAATTAAGGATCGGACACCACTATTACCACGACGTGTTATTGGGCGACTTTATCAGCGAATTGGCCGCAGCCCGACCGACCCCGACCAAGCGAGAATTGCCAAAGGTCCCGTCAAGTGAAAGTGAACCGTTCGAGTTGCGACCCGATAACGAAATCACCGTCACGCGACTGATCGCTCGATTGAATCAGACGATCGATGAGGATACGATCATCATAGCAGACATCGGCGATTCGCTTTTTGCGGCCACCGAGTTGGTCACCCGCGGGCGCACGGAGTTTCTCAGTCCGGCGTACTACACGACGATGGGTTTTTCGGTGCCGGCAGCCTTGGGTGCGCAGGTGGCGCGACCCGACGCGCGTAGTGTGGTGATTGCCGGTGACGGAGCTTTTCAGATGACCGGGATGGAACTCTCGACAATCGTGCGAGGGGGATATCCGACGATCGTGATCGTTCTGGACAACAAAGGATACGGCACCGAGAGATTCCTACATCCCGGGCCTTTCAACGATATCCATCCCTGGCATTACCACCGGATACCAGAGATTCTTGGCGGAGGCACCGGCTATGAAGTTCGCACCGAGGGCGCGTTCGATGCTGCTCTTGAGGCTGCTTGGGCCGACACTTCTGGCATGAGCTTGATCCACGTGCATATCGGGATCGAGGACCGCAGCAAAGCGCTCGATCGGTTGGCCAAGAAGCTCAGCAAACGAGTATAGCGAACCGCTAGGCGGCCTTTCGCTCTTCGACGGTCGGACCGACTTCGCGCTGATTTGTGCCCAGCACCTTTTCGTAGGCCGAAAACTCACCTTGGCACATTTTGTCGATGGTGAAGTGTTCGAGGACCCAACGCTGGCCTTCTTTGCCCATCGCCGCGCGATCGGGTCTCGACATGGAGAGTACTTTTTTGAAGGCCGCTGTCATTTCGGTCGGGTCGCGGTAATCAACGAGCAATCCTGTTTTTCCCGGTTGAATCGTTTCCACAAACCCACCGTGGGCCGTAGCGATTACCGGTTTGCCCATCGCCTGTCCTTCGACCGCCGCGCGACCGAACGTTTCCGGCTCGATCGACGAACAAACCACAACGTCGGCAGCGGCATAGAACGGCACTACGTGGTTCTGCACTCCGACGAATTTGACGTGCTGCCGGAGTCCCAGATCTCGGACGATGCTCTGCAACTCTTGAAAATATTGCCGCTTCTTTCCTGAACCTCCGACGATCACGACAATCCAGTCGCGGCGCTTCAATTTTGCCAATGCACGAAACATGAGCAGATGGCCTTTGAGTCGGGTGATTCGTCCGACGGAGAGAAAAACGACGATCGACGAATCAGCGCCCCACGATTCTCTTAGTCGTTCGATCTCGTCCTGTGGAATGACGTCGGGGGTAAATCGATCGGGATCAAAACCGCGAAAGGCGAGCCTGATGTTTTCCTCTGGTACGCCGTATCGATCAATGATGTGTTGCTTGACGAATTCAGACCCGGCGATGGTCTGTTCCCCTCGGGTCATTACGCTGTTGAACAGGCGTTTCACCGCAAAGCGGCGACCATAGATGCCATGAAACGTGGCGACCATTGGAACGCCTGTCAATTTGCAGGCCAACCATGCCGACCACGCCGACGAGCGCGATCGTCCGTGAACCACGCTGATCCTTCGCTGTCGGATCACTCGAGCAATCCGCAGAGCGTTGCTCAAAATCGAAATCGGATCTCGTCGATGCAACGGCAGATCGATGTGGGTCGAACCCTCTTTTGTGAGTTGTTCAGCCAGCGAACCGTACCGCGAGGTCACGAAGCTGCCCACGCCACGGCTGACGAGATACTTTGCCATCTCGACCGTTCCACGCTCGACGCCGCCCTGTCCGCTGAGTTCGGCGGCGACTTGCAATACGTTGAGATTTTTCATGGCGGAAGTCTAGCGATTTGTCAGAATGCGGACAATACAGTTAGAAGGGTTCTATGCATGCTGGCATTAACCGCAGATCTCTCACGGAGACGGCACGAGACTGCTATCAACACAGTTGGCATTACAGTTGGCATTGACCAGGGTGCTAAGCTCTCGTATCGTCCCGCCTCGGGGTAGACTTCTATTTCTTACTGAGCCAAGAGATTCTCGCGAGCTACCGGCCCAGAATTGATTTACTGTTCCTTGAGGGGTAATATGCACAGCGCAAAACCGGCTGATCGTCAGAGGCTCGCTTTTGGCGTTGATCCACGACGGCCACAGAAATACAGCCTTCGCCAATCACGGTACTTTGAACTCGGTGGCGACGTGGCGCGTTTGGCCCGACAGGCGAAGGAGCAGGGGCGAAAATTGCAGTTCCTCGACGTCGGCTTCGCCGGTGGGGTTTCGATGCGCTATATCGAAGCCAACGACGGAGCGGAGAACATCGACTTCCATGGCGTTGACCTGAAACTGCAGGGCCATATCTACAAACGCGATCACTGGTCGGGACTATGGGAAGGAGATCTGATGCACGGCCTGCCGTTTCTCCAGTCGGATCGATTCGACGTGGTCATTTGCGAGCAGGTCTTAGAGCATCTCGACCAGATTGATCTGGCCATGTCCACGCTCCATCGGGTGCTCAAACCGGGAGGCACGCTGATCGTTGGTGTACCGATTTACCCGCCAGGGATTCATCTCATCCGTCGGCATCTTGTACCCGTGATGGACCGAATGTTCCGCCGTATGCCGACGATGGCTCGACTTCTGGGCGCCAAGACCAACCGTGATCATGTCCAGGCATTTTCGAAGAACAGCTTCATCAATGACTTGCGACGCAATACCGACTTGGAGATTCAACAGGCGCGTGGGTTTCGTATCATATCGGGCGGTCTGTTAGCACCACTGGAGAATCTCCGCGCCTGGTGGCGAATGGCTCGTTTTGTCGGATCGATCGTTCCAGGGTTATGCATCGAAATACAGGTCGTCGCGCAGAATCCGAAAACGACTGCCAAACCGCCCTCAACGGCCTCCCACGCAGCCGCCTAAGTGCCCGAGAAAACATCGGCACCAGAAGATCCGCGATCGCACCTCGTGGTTTGAATGATTCGTTGCACGTCGTTGCAAGCCCGGTCCTGCTCGCAGATCTCTCACAGTGATTCTGGGCTTGCCTCGAGATAGATTACGCCGGTAGACTCCGGGTGTCTCTCGGTACGCGAATGCCGTGTGGAACCTATACGCATCTTGCCCGAAACCGACGACACGGTCTCTGTGTCAAGCATCAGGTGACATGCGTAGAAGATCTGGCACGGTTCCGTTTCCGGTTGTAGCGACAACTGGCAGCTAGCGTGCAACGAAACATGTCCTAAAACCGCATCAGCATCTGTGCTGGCGACACTGCATCTGAGATGGAACCGTACGATGGAATCCAAACAACTCCTGTGCATGAAATGGGGCACGCTCTACGGTGCCGAATATGTGAATCGGCTGTACTCGATGGTTGAGCGAAATATCACGGGGCCATTTCGGTTTTTCTGTTTGACAGATGATCCGACGGGAATTCGGCCTGACGTAGAGTGCTTACCCTGCCCCGAGATTGATTTGCCGCTGCCGCATAGAAATTATGGCTGGCGAAAGGTGACCTTATGGGCGGAGGATTTGTTCGGCATCGAAGGCGAGGTGCTGTTTCTGGATGTCGACCTTGTCATCATGGACAACATCGATTGTTTCTTTGAATACGGCGACGGATTCGTGGTATGCCGAAATTGGACGCAATTGGACAAGAGAATCGGGAATACCTCCCTGTACCGATTCACCGTCGGCAGCCACTGCGAATTGTTGAGCAATTTACTCGAAAACTCGGAGCAAGTGCTTGCGGAGTACGCCAATTCACAAACCTACATCTCGAGCAACGTCGAGAAGATGACCTTCTGGCCCGACGATTGGTGTTGCAGTTTCAAGGTCCATTGCGTCCCCAAGGGGATCAAGCGCTGGATCGTAGAACCAAAACCACCCGAGAACGCTCGCGTGGTCGCATTCACCGGCGATCCCAACCCAGACGCCGCCGCCGCAGGGCACTGGCCATGTCCGTGGTACAAACGATTCTACAAACACGTGCGACCATCACCCTGGATCACCGAACATTGGTGCGCCTGAGGAATTCGGCTTAGGCGAGCTTGCGCGGTATCGAGTCGCCGCGCAAATCCCAACACCGGTGGTTGTCATTTCTATTGATGTTGGCGCGGTCAAAGACCCTGGCGTGCCGCCCAAAGTCCACGTCGTGCCGGACTCCCGGTGGTCGCCCTGGGTTCATTCACTGCGCAAGGGTCAATAGCACGTCGCGACCGGCGATTAGGCGGCACGCCGAGAAACTTCGAGCTGGGAGAAATCTTGCTCCCAGATTTCAAGAACTTCCTCGGCAAGAACGGTTGTGTCGGGGTGGGTCAGGAGGAGGTCGGTATGGAAATGTTTCGTCCGGTCGGCGTGGGACTGCTTACCACAGAAGTTGGCCAGTTGATCAATTGAAAAGTCATTGGTCTGACGCCATTTGTTGGATCGTGTAAACGCATACACGGCGAATTGATTGCGGAGGCTGTCCCAGCAACTCGTCACGTCTTTGTGCGCCCGTCGCAATAGATGATTGTCGAATTCAATGTATCCCAAGAAACCTCTGGAGTCGGCCAACGTTTCTCGCATTCCCGTAAGCACACGCAATTCGTAGCCTTCTACGTCGATCTTGAAGACGACCGTACCCCCGGCCACATCGCGGGAACGAAGAACGTGGTCGACCGAGGACTTGGGGACCGTGACCTTTTCATAGCAAGTTCGATCGTAGTCGTCGCTGGCCAAGCCGGCTGTGGAGCCGCCGCTCCATTTTTTGTTGATGAAGAAGTCCTCTTCGCCAATTTCACCATCACTGACCAATTGAAAGAGAACCTCCATCTGATCGCGGCTGGGATGCTCGGCGAGGGACTTTGCCACCCACGGTCGCAGTTCTGGGTTTGCATCGAAACCGAATCCACGGGTGTGAGACATCAACTCGGTGGAGAACAGACATTCACCATAATTGAGGCCAATATCGAGGACGGTGTCCGGGGAGATTACCGAAATTGCCTTGCGCCAGAACTGCTGGTTCCGAGAAAACCGCTCTCGCATACAGTCAAAAATGATTTTCTTTCGCCCACGCGGATCATGGGGATCGACGTACACATGGTGGTTGGAATTGATCAGCTGGACCCTTTGAGGGTTCAACTTGCCGTAATGCCACAAGACACGGCTGTTGAGGAAAAAGCTTTTACAAAATCGTTCGATACTTTTCATGTCATCCTCGGCGAGGGACGGTTGGTCGGATGGTTCGTCGTTCGCATCGTGTCCAAATTATTTTGGGTCGTGCCAGACGCCTGCCTGCCAACCAAACCCATTGCGTGGAAATATCAAGCCGGTCTGCTGACGTACTTGGTGAAACCGAAATCGAGTCGCATTCGAAAGCATTCCCTTTAGGATCCGCATGTTTCCGCGAGTCCCGACCAGATATCGAGCCCATCGCCCGCCGAACTGCGCCCCGTCGAGTCGCTTTCTCGTTTCTGCATAGGTCTGATACCACCATTGTCGGTAGCGCCTGTACAACCCGAGTTTAAGGAGTGAAGCTCTCAGTTGGCCCATATCCTTCAGCCATAGGTATGTCGCGCGGGCACCGGTCGCTTGGCGAACGCCCTGCAAGTCGATGACGCGAGCGATCATCGCGCCGTCGGCGTCGCTTTGATCCAGCATGAAATGGTTGAGATGACAGTCACCATGAAAGAGTTCAGCAGCGTGCATTCGCGCTACGGTTTCGACGACGGCTTTCAAGATGAGCCGCAGTTCGGCGTCGCATTCATGGGAAGAACAATCGCCGAGCAGCCGGCACGCTCGATGGAATGCATCGTCCCCGTCGCCTATCGCTTCGCTAATAAACACGGATTCATACGGCACGCCTGTCCCATCGCTTTTCGCGGGTGCCGCTCCCGCGGCAAGCACTCGCATACACGGGACATTTGCCCGTTGACACAGTCCAACTGCGGCGGCTTCGATCAGTCCGGCAGGTGCCGTTACGTCGTCGATTGGCCGATGCCGTTTCATGAAGGCAACGATCGGCTTTGCCTCAAGAAACGGGTCCGACGGAAAGGTAAGCCGCAGATTGTCCCAACCACCCGGATAATTCCGGGAGCGCAGTAATTTGTGTTTCGGGAGTTTCGCGAAGACGTCTTCGAGTGATCGCCACCCGACGGCCCGAAAAATTTTGTCGTATTCGTTTCGAAGAAACAGGCGACCATCGTCACGGCAGTCGAGCTCTTTCATCCCAGCGATTGTGCTGTACTGTTCGCCATTTCCGAAGGTAGGCCGTTCGACAAGTTTCACGCAGCGCGTACCATGTCCTTTGCTGGAGTTCCGGCCATGTACCACATCCGCGCGAATCCTCGATGGACGGGCACACCAACGCACGCCGTCAGTCCTGCCTCATGGAATTCCGACTTCATCTGGGACACCGGAATGGGCCGATAATCACCCGGGTCTCGCCGACGCACGATGTTCTTCAGGCGCTTGTAATGCACGCTTAACGCGAAGGAACAGGCAAACGAAACGATCACCGGACCGCGGCTTACTCGGACGAGCTCTCGCAGTGCACGAATCCTGGTCTCGGAATCGCTGTAGTGATGGAAGAGGCGATTGCAGATGACACCGTCAAAACTTCGGTCGGGAAATCCGGAATCGTTGATGTCGCGGGTAAGATACTCAGAGCGGCCCGCCCATTCTGGATTGATCGCGAGCATGTTTTCTCGGCATCGCTCGACCATCAAGCTCGAGTAGTCCACACACGTAACTCGAAATCCTGCCTCCAGGAGTGGACGCGCGACGCGGCCTGTTCCTGAGGGCAAATCCAAGATGTGGCCGCCTGCGGGGAATCGCTGTATTAGTTTCTCAACGGTTCGGCGTTCTCGCTGGTGCCGAAATGTCGGCTTGTAATCCGCCGGATATTTGGAAACCGAAGCTTCATTGTCGAACTTTTTGATCGCCCGATCAAACGAACTCTTCTCCCGGTCCAGCGCCGGCTGTATTTTTCCGCGACTGATCATTGTATGTCCTCCTCGTAAACAAGGTGTTCACAGGACTATGTTCGGACCGGAAATCGTGCCCGTGTAGCCTGCCAGGCGATATGCTTGATGGAATCGCACTTCACGCCGTTCGATGATCCGTGGGTGCCAGCCCGCATTGCAATCATGCCTATTCGTTGCACCGAGAAAGATTGTTAGTCCTGCGGTCGTCTTAAGAGCGCTGTCGAACAAACGCCACCGGAGGCATGACCAATTTTTTGGGGAACTACGTCGCAATTCTGTTCTGCGCGCTCTCATGCAGATGCGTCCTTTTTGCGTCGTCAATGTCGCTAGCACTAGTAGCGGTGCGACCACGTCAAGCAAGTAACACGACCTGTTGCCGTACCGGACTCATGGGGCCGCGGATTATAGGTTCAGGATTACGCGAGGTGCAATAGCAATCGCTCGCGTTGAAAGAAGTCCTGTTTTACTTCGCGCCATACACGACGGGCGTCAGAGGGCCCGCGGCAAACTGCCCTGGTTCCATACCGGAGTAGAACGCATCGAAGTCAAGTTGTTGGCTCGGATTCTCCGGTACGATCAACTTGGTTTCATCGGGATAGTAGATAATCGCAATCACTTCTCGCATTTTCGAAGAACGATTCTCTGAGGCACCATGCAGCGTCCAACCGTTGTGAAAGGTCGCATCACCGGCCTGCATCTCTCCGGAACGACAAATCGTAAAACCATGGTCTTCGATGTATTCTCTGAAGTAGGCGTCCGATGCGTCGGAAATCGGTATGTCGCCCAACGCTCCGACCTTGTGCGAGCCGCTGGCGAAATTCATTGATCCCATCTCTGGCGAAATATCGACGAGAGGCATCCAGAGGGTGATGCTCTGATCCGTATCGAGCGGCCAGTAAAACTGATCCTGATGCCAGGGCGTGATGCCTCCCTGGCCTTCTTTGTAGAGCGCCTGATCGTGATATAAGCGTAGGGAACGAGTCGCGGACAGCCTTGCCGCGATTCGCGAAAAACGGCGAGCAAAGACAAATTGTTTCACCGCCGCATCGCGCGTCCAGATATTTCCGATCTGCAGGAACGCCTTGCCGTAGGTGTCACGTTCAGACAGATCGTTCTGCGTTTTCGCATGCTCCTGGACGACATCGCTAACGTACTTGCGGAAAGATTCAACTTCTTCTTTCGAGCACACATTGCGCAGCAGAATGTGTCCGTCACGCTGGTATTGCGCGACTTGATTCGGAGTTATTTCGTATTCCGCATCAAGGTCAGGAAGTTCTTTCATTCGTCGCATCCAAAAAACCAGAAAATATCCAATGCTGCACCGAGCATGAAGACCACTGTTCGTTCGATCTTGTTGACCCAACCGCGGCGAATGAACGTAGAGTGACCATGAGGCGCCACTGGTGAAGGATTGAATTCGTCATCGATTTGCCCTGCTAGGGTCCAAGCTATCGCGTCTCTAGGCCGAGGTCTAGCAGGTCGAGAACCGGGAAACGCTATAACACGAGTGTTTTCGGCTCGCATACATTTCTCACCCCTTTGCGTTCCTTCGGCATACACCAGCTCCGTCAGAGTTTTATGGAAGAAAAAGTAGGCCTCACGCTCCGCGTGAGGAAATATACGCTCACGCGGAGCGTGAGGTCTACTATGACGGGATCCAATCCCTACAATAAAGGCTATGCCAGATTCCTTTCCATTTCGCGTTTACGACCGCGACGACGACCTCCTGATCGTTGAAAGAAAACTTCCACACTGGACACAGACCGGCACTCTCGCGTTCATCACGTTTCGCACCTGGGATTCGATGCCCGCGGTGGTCCTGCGCCAATGGTTTGCCGAGAAAGACCAATGGCTTCACGAACAGGGCATCGACCGGGATACCGCGAACTGGAGAGCACAGTTCGAACGACTCCCTCTGACTTTGCAGAACGATTATCACCGCCAATTCTCCGACCGATGGCATGGCCAGCTAGACGACTGCCATGGGCATTGTGTGCTCAAGGAAAATGAGTACGCACAGCTCGTCGTCGACAGCCTAAAGCACTTCGCAGGTGACCGTTACGAACTGACTGATTTCGTTGTGATGCCGAATCACGTCCATCTGCTGGCGGCGTTTCCCGACGCCCGCGCAATGCTCAAGCAGTGCGAATCGTGGAAGCATTTTACTGCGACGCAACTCAACCGTCGGCTCGGTCGTAGCGGTCGTTTTTGGCAACAGGATGGATTTGATCACCTGGTTCGAAGCGTCGAGCAGTTTGAGTATTTGCGTCAATACATTGCCCAGAATCCGACCAAGGCGAATCTCCGAGCCGGCGAGTATCTGCACGAATCAAAACCTTTGAAACCAGAGCACGCCTTTCGCAATCAAAAGTAGGCCTCACGCTCCGCGTGAGGAAATATACCCTCACGCGGAGCGTGAGGCCTACTATCAGACAATGATTCGCTATACTGCTTGTTCGTATTCGCCGCACAGGACGTGAGCAAGAACAGGATTAATCGATTTGCCATGGCAAAAAAACAAACCGCATCGCGGGCTCAGCGGCTCGTGATGAAACTACTGGAAATCCCCGGCACCAGCGGACAAGAGGCGGGCGTCGCCAAGTTCATTCACCAGGAACTGCTCAAGGCGGGGGCCAACGAGAAGGACATCGCCGTCGACAGCGCCCATCGCCGCACGGTGATCAAGGGCGACAGCGGCAATCTGGCATTCAAACTGCGCGGCACCCGACGAGCGCCACGCCGGATGTTAATGGCTCACATGGACACCGTGCCGATCTGTGTCGGCTGTCAGCCGGTTCGCAAGGGGTCGATCGTTCGTTCGGCCGATCCAAACACGGGATTGGGTGCCGACGACCGGGCCGGCTGTGCGGTGGTGCTCTACACCGCGACTGAGATGCTCCGCCGTGGCGGGCCACATCCGCCGCTGACGTTCTTGTGGCCGGTGCAGGAAGAGGTCGGTCTGCAAGGCGCCCGACATGTGCGTCTCTCGGCATTGGGAAAACCAAAGCTGGCATTCAATTGGGACGGCGGTGCGGCCGATAAATTGACAATCGGCGCCACGGGTGGTTATCGCCTGGGGATCGATGTACGAGGTCGCGCCAGTCACGCCGGCGGTGCACCCGAACAGGGCGTCAGTGCGATCGCGATTGCGTCGCTGGCGATCGCCGATCTTCACAACAACGGCTGGCACGGCTTGATCATCAAGGGCCGCCGCTTAGGAACCAGCAACGTCGGAATTATCCAGGGCGGCGCCGCGACCAACGTCGTGACCGACCGCGTGCAGATTCGGGCCGAAGCCCGGAGCCATGATCCGGTATTTCGCCGCGAGATCACGAGGCAGATCGAAAAGGCATTCCGCCTTGCGGCCAAACAGGTCAAGAACAGCAACGGCAAAGTCGGCGAAGTAAGGTTCAGCGGCCAGCTCGACTATGAATCGTTCAAACTCCGCGACGACGAGCCCTGTCTATTGATCGCCGAAGAGGCAGTCCGCGGGATCGGCGGCGAGCCAATTCGCGCGATCGCCAACGGCGGTCTCGACGCCAATTGGATGACCCGCCACGGCATCCCCACCGTGAGTCTCGGCTGTGGCCAGCGTAATCAACACATGGTCACGGAAGAACTCGACCTGAAGCAGTTCGATCGGGCTTGCAAGATCGCATTGCGATTGGCGTCGGGGGCGTAATGACTGGATCAGATCGCAACAAAGGACCGTTAACTTTCCAGCGATTGTCGTCCCTGAACGGCCGGCGCTCCGCCCTTTGGCGGCTGTAGTGAACATCTTGGGAACAGCGTCTTCTTTGATCGACGCTGAACCTCGTCGACATGTCCTGATGCGTCCAGAGAGACCAACACCCCAATCGCCGCCGCAACAAATAGACAGAACGCAAGCACGGGCAGTTCCACACTAAGCAGCGAAGCACCCGCGATGACGCACCCAAGGGTAAAAAGAACGCTGTACATTCGTTTGATTTTCGACGCGAGCGTGATTTTCTCGATGCGTTGTTTTGCGAGTTCTGATTCTTGAGGCGTTGGGCGATCATTCATGACGTGGGGTTCCGTGGCGCTGTTGTACTAAAACGCGATTTTGTCTGCGGCGATACTCTTGGCGACGACAACTGCGATGTCTATGAGGTGCCTTATGTCCATTGGGCTGAAGTTTGCGTCCGTAAGCATTCGCTCGCATTCGGCGCGCCACTGGTCATCGCTGAACTCCTCCGGGTGTGTGTCTCCGACCTCATAGATGTCGTCGACCCATTGGTGCACGCTCAACTTAAAGCGACGCCACCGGCGGCGCTCGAACCACGTCTTGAGGTATGCGAGAAATACTGTCACGCAGCCCAGTCCCGCGAGAATTCGGACTACGAACAGCATCGATGTAAGGCCTTCCGCTTCGACTGTAAACCCCAATGTGCCGCTCCCAGAACAAATTGCCCATCGGGCATTACGCATTGACGCTGCCTGCTAGCACTCCATGATTTCTCCTGTCAGCAATGCGGTGCTATTTCGATGCACGCCGTTTCGGCTGCGCCTTTTCCCACTCCTCTTTGCCGACTTCTTTCACCTCTTGCAGAAAGACATAGCCGCCTTTCTTGTTGCCGGTGACGATGTCGGGCCGCTTATCGCCGTTGAGATCCCCAACGGTGAACTGCGTGCCGACGCCCGAGTTGTCGTCGATCTGGTGAGGGATGTAATGGACGACGCCGTCTTTCTCGCGGACAAGCTTAAACCAATAGAGCACCGCCGGTGCGCCTGGCTCGGAATCCGTATTGGGGCCGTGCGCCCAGAAGCGTTTTCCGGTGACGATGTCTTTCAGGCCGTCGCCATCAATGTCGATCAGACAGACCGCGTGCATCTGTGAAAACTTCACGCCATAGGCGTTGTGCTCGGGCTTGCTGCCCATGATGTCGTGCTGCACAAAGGTAATCTTGTCGTCCTTCTTGACCTGCTCGAACCAGGCCAGTCCGTAATGATGGGCCACGAGACTGGTGATCACATCGCGATCCCCGTCGCCATCAACGTCATAGGTGTGCATCTGCCCGCCACCTTTGCCGAACGCAACGGGGTGTTTCTTCCACAGGACGACCTTGTTCGGCTCCGCCGGCTGCTTCGTGTTGGGTTGCTCCCACCAACCGCCCGCCATCAGAAAGTCGGGTTTGCCATCACCGTTGACATCGCCAAACCCTGAGCCGTGCGTGTAGCGATGCCATCGCCCTTTCCCGGAGACCGCGAAGAAGGGCCAGGGCTTAGTGATCTCTTTGCCCGGCTTGGCGTAACCCAACCGGCCGCGATTATGAAAGACCAGCTCTGGGCGGCCGTCGCCGGTGATATCACCGAATTGCGGCGCTTCGTTATCGACCGCCGGATGCGCGACGTGCTTCTTCCACGGCTGATCTTTACCCTTAGGGTTCTGGTACCAATGCACCGCCTTGCCGGGCCACTCGTTGACCAGAACATCGTCATAGCCGTCGGCGTTCAGGTCGTGAACCATCGTGATAAAGTTATTGGAGTACGACTTCGGATCGAACGCTTTGACGGGATAGATCGCGTGCTTCTTTTGAAAGTCAGGCCCTTCGTACCAGTAAGGGCCATAGACCGCGTCGCCTTGGCCGTCTTTGTTGAAGTCACCCCAGCCAGAACCTTCGGCATGGAAGTCCGTCGTCAGCACGATCCGCTTGAAGCTGCGCAGCTCGTATTTCTCGGCGGCACGAAGCCATCGAGGAAGCAATGCCAACACAGCAACAAGCAGTACAACGACTGCTGTTGGCTTCATCAGTGAATTCATCTCTTTGAAGCACACAGGATCACTTGCCCTTAACAGTACGGATCTTGATATTTCGGAAAGAAACCTTTGCGCCATGATCCTGCAAGCCGATGTGGCCGTTGGCCGTCTCGGCGAAACCTTTCCAACTTCTGAACTTGCTCTTGGCGACGCGGGCCTTCCAGTCATCCGAGCCAATCGTATAGTCCGCGACCTGTTTGCCGTTGAACCAATGCGTGCCGTGATTGTTGACCATGCGGATCTTGACGGTGTTCCAGCCCTTGGGATGGATCACTTTGTCACCTTCGCAGGAAATCTCGTAAAGTGCATATAAACCACCGGCCGAGGTCGAACTCTTGCCGCCGGAACGCTCGATCTGCATCTCGGGGGCGACCTTGTAGATCGGCCCGCCGGCTGCCGGATTGACGCGGAAGAGAATACCGCTGTTGCCTGTCGTTTTCCATTCGAGCTTGAGTTCGTAATTCTCATAGGCATCGGTGGTGTAGATGTCACCGCCACCACGGCTCAGGTTCAATGCGCCGTCTGCGGCAGTCCACTTGCCAAGTTCCAGCGGCTTCTTGGTCTTCCAGCTACTCCAGCCCGCGGCGCTCTTGCCGTCGAACAACAATTTCCAGCCATCGGCCTTTTCCTTTTTCGAGAGCGTGTTAGGCGCGGCGTCTTTGAAGGTGTCCTTGGCGATCGCGTGAGAAGCAAAAGCGGCGATCAGTACCAATGTGATTGAGATGCGTTGCATAGTGACGGGGTCCTTGTGCGAGAGGTTGTTTGTTCGTGCCTAGTGAGGGTGTCGGTCGGTTGTGCTTAAGAGGTCCGAATATACGCTGGCGGAGTTGCGTGGTCAAATTCTGGCAGCCAGTACGCCCTGTCGGATGCTATCTCCGGTGCTGCGGGATAGCTGTCAAGAAAAAAACTGCTGATTCACAGCACAAAATCTGTTCGGGCTCGTAATATCGAACGGGTTGTCTACTGGGGTGAAAGCAGTAAGATTGGGGGTCGAGTTGATCGCCGCGACTATTGGCCCCGACTTTGAGTCGCTGGCGACTGTTTATTGATGTCTCTTCTAGGAACTTGCAATGCTCCAAGTTGGAATTGCCGGTATCGGCTTCATGGGCATGATCCATTATCTTGCCTATCGCGACGTGCGCGGTATCAATGTGGGGGCAATTTGTACGCGGAACAAGAAGAAACTTGCCGGCGATTGGCGAGAGATCCAGGGCAATTTTGGCCCTCCCGGCAAGGAAATGAAGCTGACCGGTGTGAATCGCTATCCCAAGTTCGATCAGTTGCTGGCGGATCCGACCATTGACGTAATCGACCTTTGCCTGCCTCCGTCGCTACACGCTAAGTCGACGATTGCCGCATTTGAGGCGGGCAAGCACGTTTTTTGCGAAAAGCCGATGGCCCTGAGCGTGGCCGAGTGCCAGCGGATGAGCGATGCCGCCAAGGCGTCGGACCGCCAATTGCTGATTGGTCATGTGCTGCCGTTTTTCCCCGAGTATGCCTTCGTCCTGAAAACAGTCGCCAGCGGCGTCTATGGCGATCTGATTGGCGGCTCGTTTAAACGTGTGATTTCCGATCCGCAGTGGATTCCGGACTTTTACAATCCGCGCAAGGTCGGTGGCCCGCTGCTCGACCTGCATGTACACGACGCGCACTATATTCGCCTACTATTCGGCATGCCTAGCGGCGTGATCAGCCGCGGACGGCTGCGCAACGGTACGGTCGAGTACTGCGACACGATCTTTGAATTCGCCGACCATGACTATACGGTCTCGGCCAGCAGCGGCGTAATCAACCAGCCGGGCAGATCATTCACGCACGCCTACGAGATTCACTTCCAACGGGCAACGATTCAGTTCAGTCTGGCCATCATTCAGGGGGCACCACACGCCATGCCGCTGACGATTTTTGGCCCGGATACTCGGGTAACGGTTCCGGTGATCCCCGACGGCGATCCGTCAGACGCATTTGTGAGCGAAATTAAAGAGGTGGTCCGCTGTCTTCGTACTGGCGAGCCGTCGAATATCCTCAACAGCGATGTTGCCCAAGATGCGGTCGAATTATGCCGTATGCAGCACCAGTCGGTCCGCCGCAAAGTGCCGGTCCGCACGCCCAAGCGATAGCCGACTTGGCCGCGTGATGATGACATGGCCGGCGATTGCCTTACTTCTCGCTCGATGGCGCTTCAGAGTATGATACTTGCTGGTCGTGAAGTGAGTGCCTCGAGTCTCAGCCATCCTCTTGCCATGTCTGCCCCCGTTCTCAAGACCGTTACGCTTGGCTGCAAGGTCAACCAGTACGAAACCGAGTATGTGCGCGAGGGCCTCAACAGCATTGGCTATCGCGACGGCAGTAAAGAGGACATCGCCGACCTGTGCATTGTCAATACGTGTACCGTCACGGCTGAGGGCGATTCCAAAAGTCGGCAAGTCATCCGTCAGCTGGCCCGCCGCAACCCGGGCACCAAGATCGTGGTGATGGGCTGCTATGCGACCCGCGCGCCGGAGGAAGTCGCCTCGCTTGGCGGTGTCGTCGAGGTGCTTACCGACAAGCGGGAACT
>Ga0114996_10002752_pt1 | contig 22404 bp, 17 predicted proteins | sample ArcticOcean_MG_C_4_FD_87039 | JGI IMG/M metagenome (GOLD analysis project Ga0114996, IMG submission 87039) | Marine microbial communities from western Arctic Ocean - ArcticOcean_MG_CB4_134 | ecosystem: Environmental > Aquatic > Marine > Oceanic | place: Arctic Ocean: Canada Basin | collected... | reverse complement strand
TCTTATTTTTCCTTCTCTCAAGTTCAATGATGTCGGGGATTTCAGATTCTCTAATGCGTGATGGCTCCATGCTTCATGATACGAGATATACTATCACCAAAGATGCACTGGATACCATCTCTAAAGACAATATGATTTCTGTAATTGGAACTGGTTCATCCCAGGTGTTCAAAGCACTTGATGGAGGGTGCGTTAGTGATAATTTAGAAAATGATGCTTTGGTATACAATATTGCTCAGCCGTCTTCTAGAGCTTATACAGATATGTTGCATATTCCAAGAATTGTAAACTCAGATCCAGAAGTTGTTCTGATCGAAATTGCCCCGAACTTCCTAGGGAATATATCAAAATCATCTGAAAGATATTTAGAATATGTTGAATTAAGATTCAAACTGGATACTATGAATCAAGACGCCTCGGATTTAGGTGGATGGGTTGACCTTATTGATTCGGAACATAGAGATTGGATTGCATTAAATGAATTTGAGAGAATGAGTTTCAAACAGGAATATTTTCCTAGTGCTCTTGAAGAAAGATTGACACGGATATTATTGAATGAATCAACGGCTTTTGAAGAGGGCAAGGATTATGGCTGGATTCCAAATCCTTCTTCTGAAGATTGGGCTGAGTACCTACAAACTCCACTTTTTCCTGCAGATAGATATGGATTTGATGGAAAAAACTCAGAAGAAAGAGAAATTTACAATGCCACACTGATGATGAAAACAGGCAAATATAATCCATCATATCGCGGTTCACAGGCACACGCTGCACTTGATTATGAAATTTCTACGCTCTTGGAAAATGATATTCGCGTCATTATCGTGAGTCCACCTCATCATCCTAGTGCATTGGCATACGTCGAAGATGGACAGTGGGATGGGCTGAATGAAACTCTTGCTCGATATGCGAAGTGGTCAGGAGTGACTATTTTTGATCAGACATGGGAATCTGGTTGGGAGGATGACCACTTCTATGATCGAAATCATTTAGATGATGAGGGGCGGATAGAATTCTGTAAACGAATTGCACCTGTAATCGATCAGGTGTTGAATGAATAGGTGATTGCATGGACTTTGTTACTCCAGAATATTACACTATATTCCTACCCGTTGTAGTGGTACTCGTTCTTTTCATTGGAAAACAGAAACGTGATAATCAAGTCTTGATGATGCTCGCAATGAGCTACATCTTCTTCTGGCTGGCCTCCGGATGGCATATTCTGTTGCTTCTCACTTCGACACTGGTGGATTGGACGGCTGGCAACAAAATCAGTGCAAGTAGTGACCGAAAAATTCGCAAACGCTGGTTGGTTGGAAGTCTGACTGTCAACCTTGGATTGTTAGCCATTTTCAAGTATCTCGATTTCCTGATCGATACGTGGAATTTGGCCAGCCTACGATTCGATGGCGCGCCTGAATTGGATACGCTCGGGTTGCTATTGCCCGTTGGAATTTCATTCTATACATTCCAGACAATGTCCTACACCATTGACATCTATCGAGAAAAGCATGAGCCTTACGAGAAGTTCGTCGATTTCGCATGCTATGCCGCATTCTTCCCACAACTCGTCGCTGGACCCATTGTTCGATCTCAGCACTTCTTGGAACAGATAAAGAAGCCAATGAGTTCAAATCCAAACAGATTTAGATTGGGTTTGACTCTCATCATTTATGGTCTCGCGAAGAAACTGATTATCGCCGACAATGTTGCTCTTCATGTCAATGAAATCTTCGCAGACGGCGTTCCCCTGGACAACATAGGGTTGGTCTGGTGGGGCGCGCTCTGTTTTGGAATTCAGATCTATTGTGACTTCTCAGCATATACGGACATCGCCCTTGGTTCAGGGCTTCTACTCGGTATTGAGTTGCCTGAGAATTTCAAATCCCCATATGCAGCGAGGTCGCCTCAAGATTTCTGGCGCCGATGGCACATTTCGCTCTCAACTTGGTTACGCGACTACCTGTACATCCCACTCGGTGGAAGTCGTGGTGGAACACGTGTATTGATTTTCGCTCTGATGGGGACCATGTTGCTAGGTGGCCTTTGGCATGGTGCATCATGGAATTTTGTTCTGTGGGGAGCGATGCACGGCGTCATGCTTCTTGTACATCGAGGTCTGATTCGGATTGATGCCGTGAAGAATATGTTCAATAAGGCGCCTAAACTGATGCTGGTTGGAGGTTGGGTTGTCACGCAGTACTTCGTTTTCATGACTTGGTTGGTGTTCAGAGTGGAGGACACTGACATGATGTTGAGATCGCTGAAATCATTCATGGGGATTGATGCTCACTGGGATACTACAGAATTCATCGAGGCATTGCCTGAAATCAAATTACTAACGATGGGGTTGGTTGGAATATTCATTTTGACGCATGGACTCAGCGGAAAAATCGGTGGCTTGAAATATTGGATTTCTCGACGACATCCTTTCATTTGGGGAATATCGTGTGGTGTTCTATTGTCTGCTTCCTTCCTACTGCGACCGGCCGAAACAATTGATTTCATCTACTTTAGATTCTGATGATGTCGGTTCGGTTGTATCGCAGGGTTCTTCACCCATAGTCTGCTTCCCAAAGCCATGCTCCCAGACACGCTGCACACGCTGCCTCAGACCGAGCGCTTCGCCTATGCCAAATTGTTGGCCCACGTGACGCGAATCGATGAGGAATTGACCATCGATGAGATGGCGATCTTCGAGCAGAGGCTGGGCACCGCACTGCTGTCTCCCAGTCAGCGCAAGGAGGTTCGGAATTATCTGAAGAATCCCCCTTCTCTGGAGAGTTGTCTGCAGGATCTCGGGCCGGTCTCCGGTCGCCTCGCACTTCGCGATGCCACCTTGATGAGCGCAGCAGATGGCCATGTCGATTCTGAGGAGCGGGTCGTGCTCGACGCGATCGCCGTCCATGTGGGCCTCGGTGGAGAAACGGTCGATGCCCTGCTTGAGTGGGTCCTGCGCGGTTATGACTGGATGCAGGATGGTCTGGATCTTCTCAACAACTGAGCGGGGCGGATGCGTGCTTCCCGACGCTCTGGATTTGCTGGATGAGCGCTCTCGTGAGGCCTACATCGGCGTGCTGATCCGGGTCGCAGCGGCCGATGGGGATCTGGTTCGAGAGGAGAGCGCTGCAATCGAAGCGGCCATGGGTCGAGCGATGATCCGTCCCAAGCAGCGGGAACGGATGCGCCCATGGTTGACCGAACCACCCGGACTCGATGGTTTGCTGGCTGAGATGTCAACCGATGCGAGATGTGTCGTTCTTCGTGATGCAATCATCATCGCAGCGGTCGACGGAGACTATCATGAATCGGAGATCGAGGTGATTCGGCTCATCGCAAAGTCGGCTGGAATCGGTGCCTCCGAGTTGGAATCGCTATTCTCCTGGGTCGAGGAGGGATGGCGTTGGATGGCCCGCGGCCGGGGAATCCTCGGCGTCGACCTGCCCGGAGACGAAGGTTTGCAGGATTGAGGCGGAGAATCGCTGTACTGCGCGGTTCTCTCGCGCGCGCATCGCTCGCGGACGTGCTTGCGCGCGAACGACGGATTGAAAGCGGGATGTCCCTCGCCCCCAGTCGGAGTGGGGCTGAAATGCGTGGAAACGTGAGCGGTTGGTATGCGCGATTGGATCGCGAATGCCCCGACCGAATGGAGCAGATGGAAATCTGGCTCGACGCTTGGGAGGAGGCGCTTCGCACCCATCAACCTCAGGCCAGTCAGCTGCCTCGTGAGTGGCCCACGCTTCCGGCGAGTCTGCTGACCGATGCTGGTCATGTTCTCGACCACCTGCTGTGTCGACACGATGCTGAGGCCGATGGTCGCAGCCCGCGCGGTGCACACCCCACGCCGACCCGCTTGGCCGACGCGATCATCTCGGATGAATTACGCCCGGATGTATCGATGGTCTCGAATGGTCACTCCGCGCCTTCCAGCGTCAATCTCTCCGCCCTTCCGCCCGCATTCCGCGCGCAGGTCGAGGCGATGAATGGTGCTGCGAAGATGGTCCCCGACGAGGTCGATGAAGAGGCCGAAGCAGAGGTTGCTGCCGGCATTCGCACGCGTACAGGTATTCCCCTTCCCTTCGCTGACCCCGCGGTCGGTGGTGGCCTGTTCCCCTCGCGGATCCTGAGGTGGCATGGTGAGCGCGTGACCGCGCTTCCACTCGAGCAGCGTGCTGATGATACTCGCACCCTGCTGACCTCGATGCAGCTCCTCGATGTCTGCGAGGTCGCCGCCCAGATGACACGACGGCGCCTGCTTCTGGCCTCGGTTCGAGCAGGTCTGGTCGGACTGGATGATACCGAACACGAAGGTCGACTCAGCCGAAGCGAGACCGAGGATATTCTCGCGGATGTTGTCCGCGTCGGAGATTCTCTGCGAGGCTCCTGGCCTTGGGATGAGGCACCCCGCCTATTGATGGGCAACCCCCCGTGGCTGCGCATCAAGGACCGCTTCCGCGGACACCCCGAAGGTAGCCGACTGCGAAAGGAACTCGGTGAAGAGCTGCGCAGTCTGGCCGAGACCGATGGCAGCCTGCGATTCAGTACGCTGCGAGGCAACGTAAACCTCTATCGCCTATTCCTTGAGCGCAGTCTGCAACTGGTACGGCCCAGCGGCCGAGTTCGCCTGATTGTGCCCGACAGTCTCCTTCGAGAGCAGAGCAGCGCCCCGCTTCGCCGCCTCTTGGTCGACAGTCATGAGTGGACCTGCATCTGGACGTTCCCTGAATCCGCCCGATTGTTCACCGGTGTGACTCAGGGTGTGTTGATTCTCGGCATCACCGTGGACGGTGTGACCGAGGAGTTGATCTGCCATGGGCCGGCTGAGGCCAACGAACTCTGTGCCAAGAATGGCCTGTCCCCCACCGTCCCTCGATTCGCGCTCGACCGCGAGCGCTGGGCTCGCTGGAGTCGAGGTGAATGGGCCGCACCCAGGCTGCCGCGAGACCGCCTCGCCCGTCAGCGTCTGCTCGTCATCATCGATGAATTGGCCGACTTGGCTCGCCTCGCTGAGCCACACCATTGGCTGGCTGGAGAAAGCCGCCTTCGCGTCCGCGTCGGAGAAGTCGACCAGACCACTTGGAGCAGTGATATCAAGCCCTGGAAGAAAGGCAGCCGAGGTACCCCCTTCATCCGCGGAATCCATTTCCGAAATGACGAGGTTAAGGGTGTCTGGTTGCACCACCCCGTGTTCGATTCCACCATTGATGATAATGCTGCGGAACGCAAGCAGGCGCAGTGGCGCGGTCCGATTGAAGCACCCACCCACCCGCGCCTGGCCTGTCAGGCAATCGTCAACGCCCAGCAGGCCCGGAGACTTCGCTGGGTGGTCCTTCCCGCAGGCTGCGTGCTCGGCAACTCAGTCAACCATCTCGAGTTGCCGCCCAGCGTTGCCGATCGCCTCGCTTCCGAGCACGGCGACCTTAACACCGGCCTCCTCTGGCTGTGCGAATTGCTGAACAACGAGCGACTGGATGCTTGGGCACGAGCCTGGGCGGCCAATAATAACGTCAACAATTACGAATTGGAGATGCTGCCACTGCCTCCGATTGAGCCACCGCTCGCGGCATATCTCGCCTGAGGATTTCCACCTTCCAGTGCCTCTTTTCTGGTACATGGAAGTCATATACTCTGAAACAAAGACTTCATTAGGCGACGCACTACCATTCGTCATACATCTGGAATTGCGAGGGGTGAATCGGGACATGGGCATTCATCCAAAAATCGGAATAACGGGACTTCCCCGAAGCGGCAAGTCCGTCGTGATGGGGAAGGTCGTGCAGATGCTCGGTGACGAGCGCAAGAAAGAGATGCGCGCCCGCGGTGAGGATGTTCACGAAGTCAAGATCCTCGGCGGGATGCGTTGCGAGGCTCTAATCGAGAACGGTGAGCGAGTCGGTTTCAAATGCATCAATTTCCAGACCGGTGAAGAGGCCGTGATGGCTCACAAGAGTATCGACTCCCGCCTACGGGTGCTCGGCTACGGCATCAACCCCGACGCGCTCAAGGAGATTGCAGTACCCGCGATTCAGCAGGCGATGGATGAGTACGAGGTCATCGTCATCGATGAGATCGGGAAGTTCAGCGTCGAGAGCGAGGATTTCGTCGACGTGGTACGCAAAGCGATGAAGGTGGACAAACCCACCCTGCTCACACTCCACAAGAAAAGTCGGCACCCGCTCCTGCAAGACATCCGTCGCAGAGATGATGCTCGGATTCTCGAGGTCACGCCGGTGAATCGGGCATTGCTGCCCTACAAGATTCACAAGCTCATCCGAGAGACATATTGACGCTCATTCTTCCTCGGACTGCGTCGATTCAAGCATCTTGACTTCGAGATTGGCCCAGGCACCGGACAATCGATCTTCGTCATCAGCATCGACGTGTTCTTCGGCCAGGCGAGACGCAATCTCAGATTCACCTTTATTGGAGAATAAACCGCCCATCACAGAGCCTGAACCTTGTTTTCGGGAACTTCTCATCAGCAGCCCGAGAAGCAGCGCGCCAGCGGCACCTCCCGGCACGAGCCATCCGGACTTGGAGGCCGAGGTGCACGGCTCATCACCCGGCGAAATCTCATCCGCTTCCGGACAGTCGGCCGGCGGCAATCGGCCGTCGATCAGTGAGAACGCCGTGGCGAGTAACAGGGCGATACCGAGGCCAAAGCAGATCCTCTCCGCAGCTCGAGCCGGTGTCTCCATGGGACGGCCAGCACCGTCCTCCGCATCAATCTCGCGGCGGAACGGGTGGGTCGAAAGGTTGAGACACCCCTCTCAACCCCGCGCGGATGAGGCAGAGCCATGTCTGAGATTCCCGGCGACCTTCGCTATACCGAGGAACACGAATGGGTGCGCATGGAAGGTGATATCGCCGTGGTCGGAATCACCGATCACGCACAGGATGCGCTGACCGATATCGTCTGGATCGAGTTCCTGTCCGATGTCGGCGATGCCGTGGAGTTCAACGGCGCCTTCGCCAGCGTGGAATCGGTGAAATCTGTCTCCGACATCTTCGTTCCCCTCTCTGGTGATATCATCGCACTCAATCTCGACCTTCAGGATGCACCTGAAGCGATCAACGAGGATGCCTACGGTTCCTGGATCATCAAACTCAAGCCCGAGGATCCAAGTCTGGTCGATGGCCTGCTCGATGCGGCGGCCTATGCCAAGCTGATCGGAGAATGAGGGCGATGGTTGAACGGGTGCCGCTCGGCGAGCGGTTGACCCTGTATTTCGACGGCTCATGTCAGCACAATCGCGACGTTACCTCCGAGACTCCTACGGGATGGGGGCTGGTCGTCGTCCGTGGTGATGCGGGTGTTGGGCGGGGTGATGGTGAGGTCATCGAGGAGCACAGTGGTCGGGTAATCACTGATTCCGAAGATGTGGGTTGGCTCGGGGCAGAGGTCGGCAGCAACAACACGGCCGAACTGACCGCGTTGGCGCATACCCTGCGTTGGCTGTTGACCGAGGGTGGCGATGCAGCTGTAACCCTTCGAGGCGATTCGAAGTATGCACTCAACATCGCCAGCGGCGCATGGCGGGCCAAGGCGAATCGCGAACTCGCTGCCCGAGTCCAGATGTTGTGGACCGAGGTCTCGGGGCTGCGCGCGCTGCTGAGCGAACACATCCGCGCGCATCGCGGTCATCGCTGGAATGAGCGCGCAGACCATCTGGCCTGGCGGGCCTGCATCGGCGAGAAGCCGCTGCCATTGCAATTCTGGAAGCCGGGTTCTCGGTGAGTCACTCTTCTTCAGGATCGGCGAGCGGTCCTTCCAACACCAGCCAGGCATAGGCGGCCATCAACAGGCTGAGCAAGCCAAACAGCATCAGCAGAAGCCCGGTGGGTGCGGGCACGAAGCCAACTTGTCCGATCAGTCGGGATGCGATGACCATCGCGATGCCTAATCCGGTCAGAACACGGATGGAACGCTGCGGTTCAGACCACATGACCAGTGCGGGAATCAATCCCCATACCCCAAAGGTCACGCGGTACCAACCGATGTAGAGCAGCAGGGCACCGACCAGTCCAACCACTCCACGGGAGAAGGACTCCTGACCCCATGGCCCCTGCGGAGCCCAACCTGGCACGAGGGTGAGCAGCACGAGCAGGACACCGAGTCCAACGACCGCCTTGGGCTCGACTTTGGGCTCGCCCATGTCCCTGCGGCACGCTTCGGGTTGAAAGGGTCACGCCTTCAGACCTGATGTTCGGCCAGCCGTTCCTGCAGCTCGGCCTCCTGGTCAGGATGGCGAATCCGGTAGACCCTCCAGAAGTCTTCGAGGCCCTCCGGTCCCGTCATCTGGATGATCCGAGCGAGGATTCCTGTCAGCGCCTCGGGGTGGTCCTCGACCATGTGGAGCAGAAGTTCGCGCACGCGGGAACGGACCACCTCATCCTCACCAGTCCATAGCGCGATGAGCAGGCCCTTGGGATCGGTCGGGTCGAGTTGCACGCAATCGCGCAGCGCGGTCTGGGCGAAACGGCGTTGCACGCCTGCATCATCATGGTGCGCGGCCTGCAAACAGCGGTTCAGAAAACCATCGGGATCCAGCGTCTGGACCAATCGCAGAGAACCAGTGGCGATTCTCACCACCGCTGCCGATTCATCAGACATCAGTCGGTCGACCAGCGGCAGGGCGGCGATACCGCGTCGCTGGACTATTTCGTCGAGCGAACCCGCCAATGCACAGCGCACGTTCTCACCACGGGAGAGCAGGGTATCCTGCAACGATATCGCGGCTGGATCAAGATCCCATGATCGGGGCAGCAGACCCGCGATTCTGCAGGCCAGCAGATTATCGCCATCGCCGGCCATTCGAATCAGGCGGGAGATAATGTTCAGGGGCTGAACCAGCGTACTGCGGGCCAGTGCGAGGTCGAGCCATTCGACCAGTACAGGCCGTGGAGGGTCCGCTTCCTCCATCCGGTCGAGCAGCCAACCGGCAGCAAAGGCACCACCGGAATGTGCACGCAGGGTCTGCGAACCACCAGCCTCACGGCCCTCCTGCCAATCGAGCAGATGGGGGCCCGGTTCAGCACCACCATGCCAGGAACCCGGGGGGAGTGCGAGTGCGATGCTCTCCATCAGGTGGTAACCCTGTTGTCGGGCCACAGGACTGTCTTTAGCCGACAATCCGTTGAGAAGTGCGATGGCCACCCACCAACGATCCGAGTCGGGAACATCGGGGTCGAGCGCCTGGCTCAGAAGGATTTCCAAGCGAGCGAACAAGGCTCGCTCAGCGACCTCAGGAAAGCGCCGTTCCAACCACTTTCGGGATTCGCGCTCGGGGTTCGCCATCAACGAGAGGCGGTGCGGAACCAGCGCCTCGCCGATCTGCTCGAGGCTCTGATCGAAAGTCGCACGATTCGCTTCAAGCAGGGCGAGGGCAATCTCGCTCAAACGCTCTGGACCATCGGGCGGACGTACCGGGAAATCGTCATCGGACAGGGGGGGCGCAGGTAAGGGCCAATCCTCACAGCCGCGGCTCATCGCTGTAGCAAGCGCTTCCTTGGTCCGTTCAAACAGGCGCTGGGAAAGGTGGTTCTGTTCATGCCAATCACTCATCGTTCCACCTCAGAGAATGCTTTCGTGTGAGATTCGTGCCCATTCCTTGAGAAGTTGAGCATCGGTGGCAATCGTTTCTGAGATTAGAATCCAATGTTTGGTCATGGGCCCACCGGAGCCCCGTCGGTCCAATCCCTCGAGCGACATTCGTGATTCGAATCCCTCATCATCGATGAACTTGAGACCGCACTGTCGGGTGCTGCACGGAGAATATCCGTGTCCGCCATCCGAGTCTCCTCAGATGTCGAGCTCGATGTTGAGATTCTGGATGAGCTCCTTGTAGCGGTTGCGAATCGTGACCTCGGTCACGCCTGCGACCTCAGCGACCTCGCGTTGAGTACGACGCTTGCCGCACAGAACGCTGGCGATGTAGATAATCGAAGCTGCGATGCCGGTCGGGCCACGCCCGCTGGTGAGTTCCCTCTCCTGAGCCGCCTTGATCAGTTCGTAGGCCTTGGCCTCGACCTCGGCATCCAGGCCGAGTCCAGAACAGAAGCGAGAGATGTAGTCCTCAGGCCCGGTGGGCATGATTTTCATCTTCAGTTCTCGGACCATGAATCGATAGGTGCGACCAATCTCCTTGCGACCGGTGCGGCTGGCCTGACCAATCTCGTCGAGGGTTCGAGGTACACCGCACTGACGGCAGGCCGCATAGAGGCTCGCCGCGGCGACACCTTCGATGGAACGGCCGCGAATCAATCTCTTTTCGACCGCCTTCTTGTAGTTGACAGCGGCCGCCTCGCGCACCGACTTGGGCAGCTCCAATCGGCTCGCCATGCGATCGAGCTCAGCCAGCGCCATGGCGAGATTTCGCTCGGTGGCATTGCTCACACGGCTGCGCTTCTGCCACTTGCGCATGCGATAGAACTGGGAGCGGTAACGGGAGTTGATCGTCTTGCCAGAGTAGTCCTTGTTCTGCCAATCGATGTCGGTCGACAAACCCTTGTCGTGCAGCATCACGGTCATCGGCGCGCCCGTGCGAGCGCGCTGATCGCCCTGTTCGGGGCTGAAGACGCGCCATTCCGCGCCTTGATCAATCACATTGTCCTCAAGCACCAGTCCACAGTCCTTGCACACGATTTCGCCGCGGGTTTCATCGCGATCGAGATTTCGAGAGTTGCATTCAGGACATTTCACAGTGTCCTCGACCTGTGTTTCATCATCATCAGCCATATTCTCATCCCCCGCCACCCATAAATCGAGTGGAAGTGATTATAACTTGGTTAGAGAGGGGTATTTGAACTTAATGGGTTTGACCTTCAAGTCTTTCGCCACCCAACGGAAGTCCGTTTCCAGTCTTCGGTTACATAACCCGGTAGGTCATTTCCGAAACACAGATGTAGAGGTACTTCCACCCTCATGGTTCGCGCCACCAACGGTCATATAGGCCCGCCCATTGGCCATTTCCATCCCTTGGGGATGGTGCGTGTAGATGTCGGAATCCTGGCCCCCCGCACAGGTCTCACTGACCCCTGGAAAACGTGTTCTGTTCCTCACCAAGGACCACGATCTCATCCGCAAGCAACTCTACGATGGGCTCGACCTGAAGATGTCGGATCTCAGTGTTGACGACCTGCTCGACGACATCAACACCGACGTCATGACCCCGGCCTGGGTCTGCTTCGACCACGACCCGGCTGTGATTGCGGAGAATGCCTATGCTGGTCTGCTCTACAAGGGTGAGCGGGTATTCGGACCTCTGGCCCTGAAGGAAGGGGGCTTCGAGGTCATCGTTTCCGGCCATCGCAAAGGCACGGGTAGCAGCCGCGAAACAGCGTCCCAATGCGAGCGCTGGTCTGGGGTTCGGACTGTAATCGCCGCATCCTTTGCACCAATCCATGAGCGGAACAACATCAATCTTGGCCAGTTGATGGGTGACTATGAGATGCTCGTTCGCCTGCAGGATGGTGAGAGCATCCCGCTCGCTGAGTTCACCTCGAAATACGATTCTGTCACCCGCCTGATCCTGGAGAACGGTGGTATCTTCCAGTTCGCCAAAAAAATGGAATCCGGGCAGATTACCCTGCCCGAGTCCAGCACTGATGAGAGGCCGATGACGATGGCCGAGAAGATGATCGCCAACAAGTTGCTCGGCCAGAACGGAAGTGCGCGGTTTGTCAAGCCGCACGACGCGGTGCTCGCTGCCGTCGATGGGGGCTATTCACACGAGTATACGACCGCTCAGGTCCACACCTTCCTCGGTCAGGAATACGGCGCTGATTACCAGCTGCCGAGTCCGGCGAAGTTCGCCGTCTTTGAGGACCACCTGCTCTATGCGACAGGTGTGCCTCGCTACGGCCCCTTCGTCGAGAAAATCCAGACCCTGCGCGATATGCAGGCCTTATTCCAGCGTCATACCGGTGTTCGCGATTACTCCGCTGTCGATGGGGTGAGTCCCGGCATCTGTCATCAGGTCGCGCGCGAGGAATTCATCGACGTCGGCGACTTCATCCAGGCCACAGACAGCCATACCTGCATGGGAGGTGCCTCGAACGCGCTGACCTATGGGGTCGGTGCGACCGAGTATGCCAACCTCGTCTACAACCAATTCGCCTTCGTCAATGTACCCGAGAGCATTCGCTTCGAGTTCGTCGGCACCCTCGATCCAGGCTGCACGGCCAAGGACATCATCCTCCACATCCTGTGGAAACACGCCAAGCATTCCGATACGCTGGATCGCTCGATGGAGTTCGGCGGCTCGGGCCTTGCCTCCCTGTCGATGGATGAGAGAGCCACCCTGTGCAACATGGCGACCGAGTGCAGCGCGAAGACGGGGATCTGCGAACCCGATGAACTCACAGTGAACTGGTTGCTCGAGCGCCGCTCGAATCTGACCGCAGACGACATCCGCGCCGCCTTCGTGCTGCCCGACGAGGGTGCGCATTACGACGGTGGCGTGCACACCATCGACCTCACTGAGATCCGCCCCATGGTCGCACATCCGGGCGACCCCGACCAAGGCGTGCCTTCGGACCCGACCAATGGCGCGTACATCGCTGACCTCGGTGAGGTGAGAATCGACATCGCCTATGCGGGCTCATGCACCGCGGGGAAGGAAGACGATTTCGCCTATTATGCGATGGTGACCCAGGCGGCTCTGGATGCGAATCTGACCGTGGCCGAAGGCGTCGAGTGCTACATCCAGTTCGGCTCGAAAACGGTCAGGGACCTGTCTGCACAGATGGGTTGGACCGCACTGTTCGAACGCGCGGGTGTGAAACTCATCGACCCCGGCTGTGGGGCTTGCATCGGTGCAGGACCGGGCATCTCGGATGACGCAGAGCAGGTGACAGTCTCAGCGATTAATCGGAACTTCCAGGGGCGCTCCGGCCCCGGCCAACTCTATCTTGCCAGCCCGCTGACGGTGATGGCGAGCGCCTTCACCGGTCGAATCACCGCCTGGCATCCTAGCCTCTTCAACTGAGGTGGAACCATCTTCACAGGCCGAGCGAGATTCGTCGTTCTCATCCTGCTTCTGCTCTGCCTCTACACGCTGTTGTCGACCCCGCTGGTATGGCTGATCGCGAAGGTAACTGCACCCCTCCAGGACATGGGGGTCTGGGGTTGGATTCTGTTTGCGGTCGTGTTCGCCGTCGCGGCCACACTCATGGTGCCCTCCTCGCTGATGAAATTGGCCGCGGGTGCGATGTTCGGCTTCACCGGCGGTCTGGTCGCGGGTTGGTTGGGCGCTTGGCTCGGTGCGATGATTCCCTTCGCCATCGTGCGCTGGATTGGCCCGGATCGGGCTCGAGTATGGATCGATGCTCGGCCACGCTGGCGCGCCATCGATGCTGTGGCCGAGGAGGAGGGGTTGACCCTCACCGTGTTGATCAGGCTCTCGCTGGTGATTCCCTACAACATCACCAACTGGGTCATCGGCGCGACGCGGATCCGCACCCGGGATTACGCACTGGGCAACCTCACAACGGTTGTGCCGACTATTCTCTACGCCTGGTGGGGCTCAAGGCTCGGAGATGTGCTGGCCGTGCTCAAAGGAGAGGGTCCTGCGCAGGATTCGTTGTGGTGGTCCACGGTTGCAGCGAGTCTTCTGCTCACTCTGATCGGCATCATCTGGATGGATCGAGAAGTTCGGCGGCGCCTCGATGTAATCCTCGCCACAACCGAAGAAGAATGAGTTTCTCATCTCGACAGGTTACACAGCCTTCGGACTTATACGCCTCCCCTCGTACGGACCGTTTGCGGCTTGCTGGCCCCTCCGCATTCGGCGTGAGGGAGGACCTGTTGCCGAGGAGTGCGAAGCACATGGCACGGAGAACGAGCAGTTCGATGCAACAAGCGAGCATCAGTGAATTCTTTGAGAAGAACAAGCATTTCCTCGGCTTCGACACGCTGCCGCGTTCAATCATCACCGCGGTCAAGGAAGGCGTGGACAATGCGCTCGATGCGGCTGAAGAGCACCGCATCCTTCCTGAGATCCGCATCGAATTGCACAGGGTCGCCGGCAACAAGGACGAGCTGATCATGGTCTGCCAGGACAACGGTCCCGGCATCCCTTCCAGTGCGATCGACAAGGCCTTCGGTTCACTGCTGTTCGGTTCTCGATTCCACACAATCCGGCAGACTCGCGGCCAGCAGGGTATCGGCATCACGGGCGTGGTCATGTACAGTCAATTGACGACTGGGAAACCGACCAGAGTCACCTCAAAAATCGCGGATGAAGCCACGGCGGTACGACTCAACATCGGTTTGGACACCAAGAAGAACAAGGCGATAAAGACTCAACAGGAACGCATTCACTGGGTCGATGAACTCACCCAGCAACCGATTGAGCACGGTGTTCGTGTGGAGGCACGGATGAAGGCGAAGTATCAACGCGGCCGGCAATCCGTGTACCAGTACCTCAAGATGACCAGCATCGTGAACCCACACGCCAGCATCGACTTCCGCGCCTTGGATGAGGAGGGGGTAGTGGTTGACGAAGCGAGTTGGCCGCGGGTCACAGATCACCTTCCGCGCCCAGTGAAGGAAATCAAACCGCACCCGCTCGGGCTTGAAATCGGTACCTTGCAGCGCTTGCTCCGCGAAGCCAAGACTCCCTCGGAGGGTGAAGGTGTTCGAACCCCCCTTCGCTTCTTCCTGCGCCATACCTTCTCCGGGCTGTCCAACACCCGCTGCGAGCAGATCATCACCATGGCCGGCCTGACCTCGCAGCGCAGACCGGGCAGCCTCAAACCGGATGAGGTCAACGAACTGCTCGCCACTTTCTCCAAGGTCCGCATGCCGGGACCCTCCACGGACTGCCTGTCTCCGATTGAGGATCTTCTGATCAAGAAGGGTTTGGCCAAAGCGATTGATTCCCGTTTCGTCTCCACGGTCACCCGTGAGCCGAGGGTCACCAACGGCAACCCCTTCCAGGTCGAGGTCGGCCTCATCTTCGGCGGGGATCTGCCAGGAGACCAGCCCATCCAGGTTCTGCGATTCGCCAACCGTGTCCCGCTGATGTACCAGCAGGGTGGTTGTCTTCTGACCAAAGGACTCGAGTCGGTCGACTGGAAGCGCTATGGATTGGACCACCCCGGTGGACGTGGCATTCCGAAAGGCCCAGCCGCTGTGCTGATCCATCTGGCCAGCACGAATGTTCAGTTCACCAGCGAGGCCAAGGAGGCCTTGGCGGACAACGTGGACGTGTTCGACGAGATTCGCCTCGCCATGCTCGAGGTCGGGCGGGGTCTGCGCAATCATCTGAAGAAGAGCGCGCAGAAGAAGAAGGCCCAGGAGAAATTCGAATTGGTCAACATCATCCTGCCCGAGATTCACGACAAGGTGATTGGAATTCTCGGCAATGAGCCGGTCGAACTCGCACCGGTCATCACCCAGATCATGAATGCCGTGTTCTGCGAGGACTCAATTGAATGGGAGAAGGAAACCCAGTCCACCCGCGCGACGATGGAGATTTACAACTATACCGCGCGCCCACGCGCCTACACCGTGCTGTCAACCTGGCCGGAGCGAGAGGGGGTCGAGATGGTCGACAACCCACGCGGCGGCCGACGCGAGGCCAGGGGGCTGTGGGCCTGGAAACTCGATACCCTCGAACCAGGACAGAGCACGGCGGTCTCCTTCGCGGTCGGCGGCCTCGCCAAAGGCGATTGGACCGAATTCGACATCTTCTTCCGCGGTGCGGGCGACATGATTGGTGCGACCAAACTCGACGAGGCCATCCTCGCCGAGATGCTGCGTGAGGAAGAGGCGGCAATCGAGGTTCTTGAATCCGTGGAACCGACTCTGGAGTTGGCACCTGAATCACCGGATAAACCCGGTGACATCATGTCCTGGTCCGAACAGGAGGGGGATGAATGACCTCGGCGGCACGGAAAACCCAAGCGGAGGTCGTGGAGGACCTCCACGATGTCGCGCGTGAGATGTACAAGCGGATGGCGATGGGTGAACCCCCTCGCATGACGCTGCCCGTACGCACCAAGACCAACATCGGGTTCGATGAGAAGCTGGGCGTCTACAAGTACGGTCCAAAGCGCTCCATCCGCGACGCGACCAGCCTTGGAAGCGCGCGCCAACTTCTGCGCGCACTGCATATCATCGAGTTCATTGAGGGGATGATCGATGCCGGGAAATCGTCCACACTTCGTGAGATGTACTACATCTCAGAGGGTTGGGGCCACGGCAAGTTCGGCAGTCAGAACGAGAGCAATAATCTGGCCGAGGATCTTGAGATCGTCACCAAGTGTCTGCGCGAGGACTTCAAACTCCGACCTGAGGAGGATGGGGCTCGCATGATCGGCAACCTGACGCTGAATGAACGCAACCGCCGCGGTGAATGGATGCGGATCAATGCACGCGATGACGTCGGTGATTCGGGCTATGGCGTGCCCTACAATGTTGAGTCCGAGAAGATACAACTGGTCGAACACGATATCAAATTCATCATGGCCATCGAGACGGGTGGTATGTTCGATCGACTGGTCGAGAATGGCTTTGACGAGGATTACCAATGTGGCCTGCTTCACCTGAAAGGACAACCCGCTCGCTCGACCCGGCGCATTCTCAAACGCATGAACGAGGAATGGAACCTGCCAATCATCGTCTTCCTCGACGGCGATCCCTGGTCGTTCCGCATCTTCGCAAGCATCGCCTATGGCGCAATCAAGACTGCGCACATATCCGAATACCTCGCCACGCCGTCCGCACAGTATCTGGGCATCACCGCGGACGATATCGAGGCATATGACCTGCCGAGCGACAAATTGAGCAGCAAGGATGTGGAGGCGCTCAAGGCCGAACTCTCCGACCCGCGATTCGCCGATGGTTGGTGGCAGGAACAGATTCAGATGATGCTCAGCCTTGGAAAGAAAGCGGAACAACAGTCGCTCGCCAAGTATGGTCTGGACTTCGTGACCGATACCTATCTTCCCGAGAAATTGGCTGAAATTGGCCTCGGTTCCTGAACAAAACGGGTATGAAGGTCGCTGCGGAGGGGGATATTGTGACCGGTAGTCCTTGGCCGAAACGACTGCTCATCACGAGCATCGTCGCCCTGTTCATCGCGAGCGCTATGGTTTACTCCGGCTGGGACGATTTCACCGAGGCCATGGATCCTGAGAACAACCACACAGCCGAGGTGGGGGGCGGTTCAAGTGTACAGGTGAATCTCACCAAAGGCAATACGTACATCGCCTATCGCGTTGACTCTTCGGCGGTCAACTGCACGATCATCGAGGTGAAGACCAATACGACGGTCGGTCGCAGTTCACCCGGATTACTTCAGGGCGACCGTGTCGGGACGGACGATCAAATCTACAACTCGATTGGGGTCTATTCGCCGAAGGAGAGTGGGCTGTATGGAATCGAAAACGATGCTTCGGAAGGCAATACTCTGTGGCTGGTCGATGAGGGGGAGATGGGTGGTGACTCGAGCGCTCTCATCCTAATCGAACTCGGCTGTCTGGGCTTCCTGTTAGGGCTCTGCCTCCTGCCGATTGCTGGCGTCCTGTGGATGACTGGTAAGCGCAAGGCCCAACCCGCTGGGCTCGTGATGCAGACCCCGGGTGGCGTCGATATTCCAATCGCAGCGGACGCCGGCTCGATCCAGCACCGGGTGCCGACGACCGACGAGGTATGGGCTAGTGTGCACGGTGGAGAGGCGCTCGACCTGAGTGTGCAACAAGCCGCTCCCGAAGACGAGGTCCCACCGCCCTTCGCCTCCCGACCTGATGATTCTGGGTTGATGCCGAGAGCGGTGGATGAAATCGAACAGATCGGGGATTCGATTCGACCTGCAGCGGTGCCAAAGTCCGACCCCGGACCGGAAGCGACCGAAACGACGGGTTCAGATCCGGATTGGAAGGCGTGGGATGAAGGTTGAGTGGTCCGAGGATTCATAGGGGTCCTTCGGCTAGTGAACATCGGGTTGTAGAGTGACCACGGACTTCGACACCGCGCTTTCCATTCTTGAGAATGGGACCCGGCGAGGCATTCTGGAACGGCTCGTGCGCGAGCCTCACTATCCGCTGCAACTCGCGGATCTGCTCAATGTGTCCCAGCAAGCTGTGATGAAGCACCTCAAGGTGCTCGAGAGCGCGGGTTTCGTCACCAGTGAGAAGGTTCCGAGCGAAAAAGGCGGTCCACCCAAGCGAATCTATGCTGTCACCCAGTCGTTCTCCCTTCGGCTTGACCTCGGCCCGGATCTGTTTCGCGCTGAGCATCGCCAACTTCCCGTGGGAGGCCCTATTCGACTGGCAAGTCGACTTCCCGATGAGGTTCTGAGCGTGGCGGACCAGCTCGGTACGCGAAGACGTCTGCCGATGTCCGAGGCTTTGGGCATGCTGTCAGAGTTGAATGACGAACTCGACCGACTCGATGCTGAGCGCGATGCCCTCATCGCGCTTCATCAGCAAATCAAGCAGAAGGCGAGTCGAGCGGTTGACGATACCTTCGAACTCTACGAGGAACGTCAACTCGCCCATACCATCCTTGAAGCGCCACGCCGCCCGATTGATCTCGATCGATTCTGTGCGGGTCTGCGCATCCAGCCCCAGCGTGCCGAGGAGATGATGGATGCGTTGCGCGGGGTGATGATGCGCCAAATCGGCCTTGAGGCCGGTACGCTAATCGCTACCACAGACGATAGACTGCTACCTTGGTGGCTCGCCAAAGCCCCCAAGCGGTGAACCGATTCTGAATCAGAATCAGAATCGCATGTCATCCTCGGTCGTCATCACGCTGGATTGCGCATCCACACGTGCGAGCGCCTCGCGGCGGCGCGTGATCATCACCATGCCCGCGACCGACATCAGTGCCAGCGTCAGCAGCATGATCATGGTCGGGACCGACCATTCGCCCGCGACCTCCATCGCGACGTCGAAGTAGCCGTTGTCGCTCGAGAGTTCGCCGACCTCGCGGCGGTTGTTGGCCTCGTTGGCCTCGATGATCTGGTTGCCGGGGTCGACGATGACGACCACATCGTGGCTGCCGGCCTTGACCAGATACAGCAGTGTAATCTCGATCGCGTCCTCATCTCCGCTGCCACTGTCGTCGGGCGGCATCAGCGCGCCGATGACCTGGCGGTAGGCCACGTTCTCCTCCTCGCAGATGTTCTTGCGCAAGTTGGCCTTGGTCTCGTCCTCGCACAGCACGATGTGGATGTCTATGGCGTGAACATTGCCGCGGTTGATGACCTTCACATTAATCGGAATCATCTCGCCGACCGCGTCCTCGGTCCACAGTGGCTCGGCCTCGATAATCTCGAGGTCGGGCGCGCGCAGGCGGATGCGCAGGACCTGCTCATTGGTGTCGCACGGGTAGACATTGTCGAGGATTCCGTCGTTGTTCGCATCAATCGTGCAGCTGTCAAGCCAGGATGGGGTCTCGTCCGCATCGCCATCAGGCGCGCCGCCGTAGTTGGACAGGACCTTGATGCCGATCTCGCGGTTGGCGAGGGTGGCCGAGGGACTGATGTCGATGATGACCATCACCTGCACGGTCTCATACGCGGCCATCTCCGCTAGGCTCCAGGTGCCATCAGCGTGGTATGCGCAGCCCTCCACAGGAGCGGCCTCGCCCACGCCGAGACTGACACAGGGTACCTCGCGGGGCAGCTCGGTGTCGAAGTCCTCGACCATTGCATAGCGGACCGTCCAGCGGTCCAGCGAACCCATGCTCGGGCGGTCATCCCACACATCGTTGCTCTTGGTGTGGTTGTGCAGCGTGGGGATGTCCGCCACGTTGCCATTGTTGGTCACGTTGAGCAGGTAGCGCACCGTGCGCCCAGGCGCCGTGGTCTTGATCTGGCTCTCCACGCTTTCATCCAGCCAGATGCGCATGTCGTGGTACTCGTTCACATGGATATCCAGCACCGCGATGTCGCGCTCGCGGGTTCCATCATAGGACTCCTCGCTGAACACTTTGATCGTGATCTGATAATCGCCCGCGACAATCTGGTCGGGCACGCGCACGATGATGTCGAGGGTCTGCTCGGCATCGCGGTCCAGTTCAATCAGGTGGGCGCGCGGAATCTCCACGTCCCACAGCAGCTGATTGCCGTACGCATCGCTGACCGCGGCCACGCGCATGTCGTAGCGGTCCGGTCCGTTGCCAGTGTTCAGCACGGTGGTCGTCACGCTCAGCGTGTCCAAGGGGTCCACATCGAACGACTTCTCGTCGAACTGCATCTCGAGCCCATACACGTGCTTGACATTGGTCGACAAAATCACCGAGTCCGAGACCCGTGACGCGGTCGCGAGGTGGGCCTTGACCGTGATTGCAGGACCGAGACCTGCGCTGGCGTTGGTCGGGGCGCACACCGTGGCCGAGACCGTGTATGGATGATTGATCTGCGACCAGGGGCGCGGGTCGCTCATGTTCATGGAATTGCCACCCGGCGCATTGGTGAAATCAAGGTCGATCGTCCAGTGATCGTAGCGCCAGACGTTCTCGGGGATCGTGTCGGGGCGCGCTTCAGGTGCGCCCGGTGTGGTGAATATCAGATTGCCAGGCGCGAAGCGCTTGATGACGTCGATGTCGTAGGTGTGGCACTCGCCGGGCATGACGTATTCAGAGGTGTCATAGATCTCGAACACGATGTTGCCCGTGGAGCGGATGCTGACATTGACCCACAGCACGAGGATGTCGTAGGTGCCCTTCTGCTGGCTCTTGATGGGCTCGCCCATGGACCAGCCCTTCAGATACAGCGCGAAGGTGCCGGGGTCCTGTTCCTGTGGAACCGATATCTCGAGGTTCTTGGTGACCGATTGGCCGGGATCGAGACTGACGGTCAGCGGGAAGTTGATCTGCCAACCCCACGGCAGCAGCCATTCCTGCTGGCCCTGCAAGCTGGTCGGGTCATAGAAGGCAAAGGTGTCGAACACGTTGCCGGTGTTGGTGATCGTGATCGAGAAGATCGCGGTCTGGCCCTGTTCGACATCGGACTGCGTATGGCTTGTCGTCAGTTCTATGCCGTGGACCACATCCACCAGCGTCAGCGTCAGCCGGTCGGAGCGGATTGCGGGGTCCTTGTACGATATCGCCGAGACCGTGATCTGTGCAAGCTCGTCCGCGTTGGCCTGATAGATCGAGGGTGCGCGGACGCGCAGGTAAATGCGCACCGATTCGCCGCCAAGCAGGAAGATCGGTGTCTCGGGGAAAATCGCCGTGTGATTGTCGGCGAAGAACAGGTTCGCCGTCCAATTCACTGGAACGCCGGACAGATTGACCGCGAACGTGTCCGAGACCAGGTCGATGGGGCCCGGTGTGGAGTTGTTGACCGTGAGGTTGTACAAGGTCTGCTCACCAGGCTCGATCACGTGGTAATAGGTCTCATCATCGGCGAGTTCGACATCGACCTGTCCGGTCAGCACGTGGGTGTAGCACAGCGTGTAGGCGCCGTTGTTGGAGTTGTCATTGCATTTGTTCGTGTCCGACCAGGCGATGTGGGCCCCACTGCCCATGTCGTTGGCGAATGCCGGGGGCTGTGACAGTTCGGGGCTGCGCCCGCTGTTCGGGCCGAGCTTGTCGGAGTGCCAGCTGGTCACGTCGACGCGCTCCCAATCATCGAGCACCGCGGCTGCGATGCTGTTGAGCGGCCAGTCCGGCTTGTCGTCGGTGTGGTTGAGGCGCGTGTAGACAATCGACTCGCCCTGGCTTGCGTTGGAGTTCTCCAGCCAGGTCAGGTGGACGTTGTTCTGGCTGTCGGCGATGATCTGCGGCATGTGAGAGGAGGCGCTGTAGTAATCGTTCGGATTGACATTGGCCGCGCCCTCGATGTACGAGATGCGGGTGTCGACGATCTTCTTGATGCCGTAGGTGGGCAGGCCACCGGACACGCCGTCCCACTCCGCGGTGCCGCGCAGGCGCAGACGGGAGTAGTAGACCTCGTAGTTGTCATCCTTGTCGAATCCATAGTCGCGGGTGTCCATCCAGGTGAGGTGGGTGTCGCCGCTGTTGTCGATCGCGATCTGCGGGTGCAGGCTGAACGCGTCATCAAGCGTCACGCGGGTGTCGTTGACGACGACCAGGTGGCCGTAGCCGTTTTCATCCTGGCTGGGGCCGAGGTCCTCAGTGTAGCGGCCGCCGGCCTCATCGAGTCCGGGCTCGCCATACTGCCATCCCGGTGCTGGATTCTGGATCTTGGCATAGGGGTCGAGAACGGTCATGTAAATCTCACGGCTGTTGTTGGTGGCCAGGAACACCATCGCCTCGACCAGGGTCTGCATCTGGTTGGAGCCCGAGGCGGGGAAGGCGTAGACCTGACCTCCCGCGTCGGTGTTTCTGGTCGTGGAACCCGGACAGATTCTCGGATTCATGTTGACTTGGCCATTGGGGCACTGGGCGAGGTCCTTCATGTGCGAAGAGACCTGGTTGTTGCC
>Ga0114996_10002751_pt1 | contig 22411 bp, 17 predicted proteins | sample ArcticOcean_MG_C_4_FD_87039 | JGI IMG/M metagenome (GOLD analysis project Ga0114996, IMG submission 87039) | Marine microbial communities from western Arctic Ocean - ArcticOcean_MG_CB4_134 | ecosystem: Environmental > Aquatic > Marine > Oceanic | place: Arctic Ocean: Canada Basin | collected... | reverse complement strand
TTGGATTCGAACCAACGACCTTCGGGTTATGAGCCCGACGAGCTGCCACTGCTCCACCCCGCGCCATTCAATGCAGCGAATCCAGTGCACGATCCGAACGAATCGGAACCCGCGCTGCACCGCGCTGTTTACAAGAGAGAGAGAAAAATGCATCACGAGCCGAAAAAAGGTCAAGCCCTCGACCGATTAGGACCGCTTAGCTCCACGCCTTGCGGCGCTTCCACACGCGGCCTATATAGCAGGTAGTCTCCCTGCGGTCTTACCTGGTTAACCCAGCGGGAGAATTAATCTTGGGGCCGGCTTCGCACTTAGATGCCTTCAGCGCTTATCCGAACCCGACTTAGCTACCCGGCTACGCTCCTGGCGGAACGACCGGAACACTAGAGGTCGGTCCATCCCGGTCCTCTCGTACTAGGGAGAGCCCCCCTCAATTCTCCTACGCCCGCGGCGGATAGAGACCGACCTGTCTCACGACGGTCTGAACCCAGCTCGCGTACCCCTTTAACCGGCGAACAGCCGGACCCTTGGGACCTGCTTCAGCCCCAGGATGGGACGAGCCGACATCGAGGTGCCAAACCCCGCCGTCGATGTGAACTCTTGGGCGGGATCAGCCTGTTATCCCCGGGGTAGCTTTTGTCCGATAAGCCACGGCCCTTCCACTCGGAACCGTAGGATCACTTGGCCCGACTTTCGTCCCTGCTTGGCTTGTTGGCCGCACAGTCAAGCCCCCTTATGTCCATACACTCTTCGGGTGATTTCCATCCACCCTGAGGGAACCTTTGGGCGCCTCCGTTACATTTTGGGAGGCAACCGCCCCAGTCAAACTGCCCACCTGACCGGGTCCCCCTATCTAGGGGTTAGATCCAAAATCCGAAAAGGGTGGTATTTCAAGGTTGGCTCCACCCCGCCTGGCGGCGGAGCTTCAAAGCCTCCCACCTATCCTACACATTTCGGACCCCAGATCAGGGCCAGGATACAGTAAAGCTCCACGGGGTCTTTTTGTCCTGCCGCGGGTTACCCGCATCTTCACGGGCCGTGCAATTTCGCCGAGGCCCTCGCTGAGACAGTGCTCCAGTCGTGACGCCTTTCCTGCGGGTCGGAACTTACCCGACAAGGGATTTCGGTACCTTAGGACCGTTATAGTTACGGCCGCCGTTCACCGGGGCTTCAGTTCAAAGCTGCCTCCTGCCGAAGCAGGATTCACCTTTCCCCTTAACCTTCCGGCACTGGGCAGGCGTCAGCCCCTATACATCGTCTTTCGACTTTGCAGAGACCTGTGTTTTTGGTAAACAGTCGCCAGAGCCGCTGCGCTGCGACCCCGAAAAGCGAACCTCCGCGTGGGAGGCCACCCTCCGGGGCACCCCTTATCCCGAAGTTACGGGGCTATGTTGCCGAGTTCCTTAGCGAGGGGTCGCTCGATCACCTTGGGGTGCTTACCCCAGCCCACCTGAGTCGGTTTGCGGTACGGACACCCGCTGCCTAGACGCGAGGATTTTCTTGCCGGTATAGGCTCAGCAAAGTTTCCCGCTTTCGCGAGATCCCCTCCCCTCTCAGCCTTATGTCAGGGCGGATTTGCCTACCCTGACGGCCTAACAGGTCAGACGCACCATGTCCAATAGGCACGCTTCGCCTACCTTTCCGTGTCCCCCCTCGTCGTTAAAACGGATAGCGGGTGGGGTGGGAATATTGACCCACTGTCCATCGGCATCACCTTTCGGCTTAGTCTTAGGACCGCCTAACCCTCCGCCGATCGACGTTGCGGAGGAAACCTTGGGCTTGCGGTGAACGTGGTTTTCACACGTTTTCTAGCTACTCATGCTGGCATTCTCACTTCCCACCGCTCCACCGGGCCTCACGACCCGACTTCAACGCACGCACCGATCTTGTCGAAACAAGTTCGGTATGATGGGAACGCTCCCCTACCGATCCAATGCAATAGCATCGAATCCCGTAGCTTCGGTGGCAGGCTTGAGCCCCGTTAAATTTTCGGTGCCGAATCGCTCGACCAGTGAGCTATTACGCACTCTTTAAAGGGTGGCTGCTTCTAAGCCAACCTCCTGGCTGTCTATGCGATCCGACTTCCTTTCCCACTAAGCCTGCACTTGGGGACCTTAGCTGACGATCTGGGCTGTTTCCCTTTTGACAATGAAGCTTATCCCCCACTGTCTCACTCCCGGGTTACACTGACGGAGCATTCGTGGTTTGGTTGGGATTGGTAGGCTCGCGCCCCCTAACCCATCCAGTGCCCTACCTCTCCGTCGCAATTCCCGAGGCTGCACCTAAATGCATTTCGGGGAGAACCAGCTATCTCCGAGTTCGATTGGCATTTCACCTCTACCCACAGCTCATCCCAGAGCTTTGCACCGCTCCCGGGTTCGGGCCTTCACCTCGTGTTACCGAGGCTTCACCCTGGCCATGGGTAGCTCACCCGGTTTCGGGTCTGTTACGTGCGACTAAATAGCCCTATTCGGACTCGCTTTCGCTACGGCTCCGGAACTTTAGTCCCTTAACCTTGCCACACGTAATAACTCGCCAGCTCATGCTTCAATAGGCACGCCGTCACCCCGACCGAAGTCGAGGCTCCGACCGAATGTAGGCTCACGGTTTCAGATCTATTTCACTCCCCTCCCGGGGGGCTTTTCACCTTTCCCTCACGGTACTTGTTCACTATCGGTCGCCAAGGGTATTTAGCCTTGGAGGGTGGTCCCCCCAGCTTCCCACGGGGTTTCCCGTGCCCCGTGGTACTTAAGGTCACATCGGGAGCCTCTTCTCTTTCGCCTACGGGGCTATCACCCTCTATGGCGGTTCCTTCCAGATGCCTTCAGCTAGAGAAGCGGTTTCTTACTCCCTGTCACAACTGGGGTCGTAACTGTTGTGCCTTACAACCCCGAGCAGGCATAGGGCCCCAGCCCGTTAAGCCTGGTCGGTTTAGGCTCCTCCCCTTTCGCTCGCCACTACTTAGGGAATCGCGGTTGCTTTCTTTTCCTCCGGGTACTGAGATGTTTCAGTTCCCCGAGTTCCCCTCCCGACAAAGTCGGGATCCTTCGGGTCCACCGAAGGGGGTTTCCCCATTCGGGAATCCCCGGCTAAGCTTGCTAGACAGCTAACCGAGGCTTTTCGCAGTCTTGCTACGCCCTTCTTCGGCCCTTGGCGCCAAGGCATCCACCGTGAGCCCTTAATAGCTTGACTCTCACTTTTCGGCCCGTGATGCCTTTCTCTCTCTTCCCTTGTTAACGTGCAAACGTCCGCCCTTAACCTACACTCACCTCAGTGAACGAGGTCAAGACCGAAAGTTCCTAGATGGATCTGAGTCCACAAGCAGTATAATCTGAGGCTCTGGCAGCGTCAAGGCCATCGGCGGACCAAACCGCCCCCCATTCCTGCCTAACACCCCCACAATCGGCCCTGAGCCGATCATTCAATTCAAGGGAGCCCTGAGTTGTCACCTGTGGGCGTCGGAGCCCTAGAGATCAAGGTTACCGGCAGCCCTATGCCCTGCATGGCACACCATAACAAGGCGCAACGGGCCTGCGGCGGGGGCAACAACTGGCATGGCCCGTGGGCCAGCCCGTAACGTTCATCTGGAATGTTTCCATGGACACGAACTAGGGAAGAGGTGCTGACCAGACATCGACCGTAGGGCTACGGCCTGTTGAATCGCTTCCTGGCATGCTGGGCAGGGAAATGGGGCAGATGGTGTGGGTACTCAGACAAGTCAGAACAGGGCGCGGGGCCTAAAACACAGACCCTTGGGACTACTAATTGTTGCGCGAAGCCTCTGCGAAGGAAGGCTGAGGAAGAACCCCATCATCCACGATTGATTCTAAATATTCGAGGCTAGGGCTATTGTTACGCTCTGGCTGCTCGGTAACCGGCAGGGTCATTTCGATCCTTGTACCCTTCCCCGCCTGGCTAGTCACCTCAATGGTCCCATTATGGAGTTCCACAATATGCTTGGCGGAGAACAGTCCTAGTCCCATACCTTTGGGCTTCGAGGTGCTGAACGGTTGGAACAGTTTGACCTGTTGTTCCAAAGGAATGCCTATCCCGTTGTCCGTGACAACCACCGTGATATTGGGCCCAATTCCCAAAGCGTCGATAGTAACCGTGCCTCCTGGAGGCGTAGCCTCCAGAGCATTAGAGAAGACATTGGACACCGCTTCACGAAGTAACAGGGGGTATCCCTGAATACAAGGAAGGTCAGCACGGTACCTTCGCTGGACGTTGAGATCCTTATCGTTACTCAATTGAGTCATTTCCACAGCGTCGTCCAGGATCTGTTCAAGCCGAACCGGAACCGTACGCTGACTGCCAATTTCCACAAACCCCGTTATCAGTTCCTGCATGCGCCAGGCAGCCGTCAGCGCCGCTTCAACGTGCTCTTCCAATCCCTTCTGGTGCAGCACCTTGGCTTGAAGTAGTTCCAACCTGCCCGTAACGCTAAACAGGGGATTTCTGAGTTGATGGGCCAGATCCATAGCGAAGGTGCCAATCGAGGCAACCTTGGCTGTGTTGTGCAACCTGCCCTGTATAGCCTTCACCTCGCCCAAGGCATCCTCAAGCAACAGGCTTGCAGTGGCTAGCCGCTTGAAAGCTAGGTAAACGATCCCTACCGGAATGAACAGCGCCACCAGCGACCATGAAAGTTGGCTGTACGCTATAACCCCCAGGTACCCAAAGGCAAAGAGGCTGACCTCTACTAAGCTGCCTTCCTTTGAACTCATCCACTTCAGCGACCTGTCTAGAACAGCCGCCCTGGGCGCCAGACTGCTGATCACCCCTTTGCTAGCCGGCATCAGCCTGGAAATACTGTTTATTGGAGATCCGTCAAAAGCTAACAAATTCACAAGTTTGGTAGCTGCCCCTGGACTGCTGCTACAGCGCCTCACCACGGCTTCTCCCTCAGACGAGCAGATAGAGGTAGCTTTGCACGCCCTCAAAGCGGCGGTTGCCAGGGACAGCGAAGCGATGGAAGCAAACTAGTCCCACTTTCAGACAGATGGCAGCGCCTAGTCTCAGGTACTATACTGAGGTCAACACGACCCCCCTCCTTCGGGGGGTCACTCATTGGGTGCCAAACCTCAGAATGTCTGTTCTTGCCAGGCTTACACGACACGCATTCCGCTACCGCAGGAGATTCCTGCTCGCGTATGCTTCCACCTTCGGGGCGACCGCAGTCTCTCTGATCATCCCGCGCCTTCTGGGCGACGCCATTGATACCGTGATCACCAGCGGGGTACGGATTAATCTTCTCTGGATGGCCTTGGCAATCGTGGGGGTGAGCATTGTTAGAGGCTTTTTGACTTACGGCCAGGGGTATCTGGGAGAGTGGGTTTCCCAGCGAGTTGCCTACGACCTACGCAACTCTTTCTACGAGAAGCTCCAAAGGCTGTCGTTCGCCTATCACGACCAGCAGCAGACGGGCAACTTGATGTCCAAAGCGACTTCTGACATCGAAGGCGTCCGTTGGTTTATCTACCTGGGCCTACTGAGAGGAGCTTATCTGGGTGTCCTCTTCATCGGGGTTGCCGTCTTGCTCCTCACCATGCATTGGCAACTCGGGCTGTTAAGCCTGGCCTTTGTGCCCATCGCAATCTGGCGTGCCATCATGGCCAGCAGAAAGCTCCGAAAGCTCTGGACAGGAGTCCAGACGTCTCTAGGCGAATTGATTACTCTCCTACAGGAAAACCTCACCGGTGCCCGCCTGGTACGTGGCTTCGGCGCGCAGGACTATGAGCAAGAGAAGTTTCACGGCAAGGCCAGCGAGGTTTCCGACCTAAGCTACCAAGCCAGCCGTGTCGATGCCTCCATAACCTCCCTCCTGAACCTAGTCTTCACACTAGCCACCCTTTTGATCGTCTGGTACGGCGGCCGGCAGGTCCTCCAGGGCGACATCACCGCAGGCCAGTTGTCGCAATTCATCTTTTATATGGGAATGCTGATCCTCCCGGTGCGCAGCACGGGGAGACTAGTCAATACCTTCGCCAGGGCAGCATCGGCGGGACAACGCATTTTTGACGTCCTTGACGCGGAGTCACCCGTCAAAGAAGCCCCTGAGGCTGTCACCGTTGACCGGCTTCAGGGAGACGTGTCCTTTGAGGATGTTTCGCTGTCCTACAACGGCCGGTCGCCAGCCCTTCGGGGAGTGACTCTAGAGGCCAAGCCGGGGCAGGTGGTGGCCCTTCTGGGCCCACCCGGTAGCGGAAAGAGTTCTCTTATCCATCTTGTGCCCCGCTTCTACGATACATCCGGAGGCAGCGTCACCATCGATGGCCTCGATATCCGAGACCTTACCCTAGAGTCCCTACGGCGCAACGTCGGAATCGTGCTCCAAGATGTTTTTCTTTTCACGGCTACGATCAGGGACAACATCGCCTATGGAGCACCGGAGGCGACCCAGGAGGACGTGGAGCGCGTGGCCCAGATAGCCCAGTTTCATGACTTCGTAGTCTCTCTGCCGGAAGGCTACGATACCTGGGTCGGTGAGCGGGGCGTAACGTTGTCCGGCGGGCAGCGCCAGAGGCTGGCAATTGCCCGGACGCTGCTCATCAACCCTCCTATTCTTATCCTGGACGACTCAACGTCCAGCATAGATGCCCAAACCGAGTACCAGATCCAGCAAGCAATGGAAGAGGTTATCCGCGGGCGCACCACATTCGTCATAGCCCACCGGCTATCAACGGTAAAGGCCGCAGACTTGGTGATCGTGATGGGGCGGGGCCTTGTTGTAGAACGGGGAACCCACGAAGAGCTGCTGGCACTTGATGGCCTCTATACCCGGATCTACGAGCTTCAGCTTCGCCCGCAGGATGTGGACGCTCCCGTCTCTTCCGAAGGCCCACTGTCTGGCGCAGACCAGCGGGGGCAACGATGAACCGCCATTTTGTCTACGCTCAGGGGCGAGGCCTCGAGGACGATGAGGGGGGCCCTCTTTACGTTCACAGCGTAGCTTCCCGTTTCCTACGCTATCTGTTGCCATACCGCCGCTTGACCTTCTTCACGGTCATTACCATGCTGATTTCTTCAGCCGCCCAGGTAGCCACGCCGTGGCTCGTGGGCTACGCCATTGACACCGTGGTCACCCGCCAAGACCTTGAGGGACTGACGTTCATAACCCTTTTGTTCTTAGGCAACATCTCCATCAACTACGTGACCCAATACGCCCACCTGGCGCTGATGTCCCACATTAGCCAGGGTGTCCTTTATGCCATCCGCACCGATATGTTCGATCATCTCCAGCGGTTGTCGCTGACCTTTTTCTCTCGCTTTGAGGTCGGCCGGATCATGTCCCGCGTCCAGAACGATGTACAGCAGCTCCAGGAATTCCTTTCCATCATGATCATTGGGTTCGCAGACCTGCTGAGCTTGGTGGGAATCATTGTCGTCCTGTTTATCATGAGCGCCAAGCTGGCTGCCATCACACTCGTCATCCTGCCCATTCTCATGATCGTTCTGCTGGTATGGCAAAAATATGCCCGGCATTCCTTCGATCGCGTTCGGCGGGCCATCGCCATCGTTAACGGAGCGCTGCAGGAAAACATTACCGGCGTGCGGGTCGTACAGAGCCTATCCCGAGAAGACGTGAACTTCCGCCGCTTCGATGAACTGAACCACGAGCATCTGGAGGCCAACCTGGAGGCCAGCCGGCTATCCTCGTCACTCATGCCCGCTGCCGAGTTCTTGATGGCCGTGGGGTTGGCCTTGGTCGTCGTTTTTGGTGGGGCTATGGTCCTTGATGGTTCTCTGGCCATTGGAGCCCTGGTTGCTTTCGCGATGTACGTGCAGCGCTTCTTCGACCCCATCCGGAACCTCACAATGCAATACACCCAGCTTCAGAGGGCCATGGTCGCCGGGACCCGCATCTTCCAACTCATGGACATCCAGCCGGACATCGTCGATGCCCCGGACGCAGTCGAGCTACCTAGGGTGAAGGGGGAAGTCAAATTCGATCACGTTAACTTCCACTACATACCCAGTTCACCCGTGCTCAAGGACGTTAGCCTGCACGTCCAGCCTGGACAGAGCGTTGCCTTGGTGGGGCCAACCGGTGCAGGCAAGACCTCCATGACTGCATTGCTCTCCCGCTTCTACGATGTCATAGACGGAGGGGTGCTCATTGATGGTTATGACGTACGCAGTGTGAAACGGGACTCGCTGGCTCGGCAAATGAGCATGGTGCTTCAGGAACCTTTCCTGTTCTCGGCTTCGGTGCGGGAAAACATTCGGTACAACAGGACCCATGCTACGCAGGAGGATGTGGAACAAGCAGCGGTGGCGGTAGGGGCCCATGAATTCATCTCCGAGCTTGAGCATGGGTACGACACCATCCTCCAAGAGCGTGGGGCGAACCTCAGCATTGGACAGCGGCAGCTGATCAGCTTCGCCCGGGCGCTAGTGGCTGACCCACGCATCTTGATCCTTGACGAAGCGACTGCCTCCGTTGACAGCGCTACGGAGGCCAGGATCCAGGATGCGCTGAAGACCCTGCTCCAGGGCCGGACATCCTTTATCATCGCTCACAGGCTGTCGACCATCCGCAAAGCTGACCTAGTAGTGGTCCTGGACTTGGGCCGCATCGTTGAAAGCGGGACCCACGCCGAGCTTATGGAGCTGGGTGGCCTCTACGCCCGCCTCTACGAGGCCAACTTTGGAGCCGTTGCCGAATAGCCCACCCGCCGCATAGCGACAGCGCCCTTCTCCTCTTTTTGCTTCCTACCTGAGCCAACTACTTAAGCCAAGCTGCTTCGGCGTCTGAGTTCCGCATGTTTTAGCTCGCAAGGGCAGCTAGTCTAGCGGCCTCAGAAAGAGAAAGGGGCACGTCCTTCAACGTGCCCCTTTCTCTCTCGCTGACCCCTTCGAGCTAGCGATTATTCCAGGTAGCCATCACTTGGTTGATCTCTTCAAGTGCGGGCGGTTCGCCGATTTCTACAGGTACGTACTTCATATGAGCGTCCTTCAAGGTTCGGCTTAGCGTCAACCTTTCCATGGGCAGCTCAATCAAATGCTCTTGGCGCATCACGTTCATGGGATCACCCCCATCCTCGACGACTGCCAGCTGCTCCTGGAGCTGCCTGCGGAACATGATTAGACCCTCATCCGACTCCCCCAGGCGCTCTGCGCTACGATCCATTGTCGGCCCCTGGCTCTCCCAAGCCAGCTTGTCTTGCTCCAAGACATATCTAAGGTTGGGCTTTCCGTCAGTGTCGAGCCGGGAAACATACCTATAGGGAACGTGGTCCTGCTTTGGCGCCTGCTCTCCCGGAGCTGGCGTGTACAGATAGCAAGTGATGTGTGTCGTGGTGTTGTCATCCGCCGGGATGCGGAACTGGAAGTTCAGGTGGGGACCTGCGCTAGCCCAGTTGATGTTAGGAAACAGCAATGGATGGCCTACTTTCCATTCCTTATCCTCTTCCGATTGTCCCTCCAAGACCCTGCGCCTCACAATTCCGTGAGGGAACTCAGAGAACCCAATCTTTTCATGCTTGATAAGGGTGGAGGGAATGACGTTGTCGAAGGCCCCTAGCCTCGTTTCTTGATAGGCGGTGAAGTAAACATGCATCCACTCAACATGAATGGGATCCACTGAGTTCTCCTGGCACTGAAGCCAGTTGCACTGAAGCGGGCTGACCACGATCTCCCGGACCACGATCTCCCGGACAACGTTGTCCCGAACAAGCGGCTCCCACTGAGTAATCAGAGGCGCTGGCTGCGGCCCCATGTAGGCCCATAGCAGTCCGGCAAACTCGCGAACCGGATAGCCACTTAGCTTGATCTTGTCCCTGAACCTGGACTCAGGCCTCACCGTTTCTTCGAAGGGTTGTTCGATGCACTGGCCCGTCTCGTCGTAGAGCCAACCGTGGTACATGCATCGCAGACCGTGCTCCTCTGGAATGCCGTAAGCCAGGTTCACTCTCCGGTGAGCACAGAGACGCTCAATCAGCCCATAGCCTCCGGAGCGATCTTTGTACAACACAAGGTCTTCGCCAAGCAGCCGGACCTCTTTCGTTGGGTTCTCCTCCAACTCCAAGGTCGGCGCAACAGGGTGCCAGTAGCGTCGCATGAGTTCGCCCATCGGTGTGCCAGGGCCAACCTGGGTCAGGCGCAGGTTCTCTTCAACAGAAAGCATCGCCATCCTCCTCTCTGTTATCCGGGTGCCGGAATCGCGGCGAGCATACCATAGGGAGGAAGCAGCGAAAACCATCAAAACCTAGCCGAATCAGACAAGGGACACCTTCGACGCGGCAGGTCGTTGACGGGCTTTTCGTTAAAGAATACCCTGGCACTTCCATGAAACGACCATGAATGAGGAGACTGAATATGGCAGATGCAAAGGCCGTCGCAGAGCTTTCAGCCCAGTTCGGCAGCTTCGGACGACTGCTTGGCGCTGAGCTTGATGGCTTGACCGAGGACCAGCTCGACTGGAGCAGCGACCGCTACGAGTGGGCAGGATGGAGCATCCGGAACAACGTCAGCCACATGGCTTCCCTGATGATCCGCTGGCCTCTTCTGCGCATGGGGCCCGTACTCTTCCCTGACGGCAAGCCTGTCTTGGACGAGCAGAACCTCCTCATGGAGTCCAAGTACGACCGCCGCCTGGACGACGACGTCTATTGGGATGCTCCAGTGCTTCAAGACAAGCTTTCCCAGGCCCTAGCGATGACTCAAGACATCCTGGCACGTGACTCCTCTGAGGGAGTACTCGACTTGGAGGCCACCGTCGACTTCGGTGGCTCCTTTGAACGGCATCCCGAGATGTACCCAGGGGAGGTTCGAAAGGGAGACGGAGACCCTCCGCTATGGCACGTCAAGGTTGGCGCCGTCATGCGCCACATGTACTACGAACTGGTCACGCACCTGTTCAACGTTCAACGGTTGAAGCGGGCTCAGGGCCTCCAGAGCAGTGTCTCCATTCCTGAGGTCGGCTACTGGATGCTGCCCGAGTGGGACAGAAGCGAACCTTAATCGACGAGGCGGAGAGACCATGGCCACCATCACCGAGATAGCAGAAGACATCTACCGGGTCAACATTGAATTCCCAGGCAAGCCCCTAACCTATAGCTTCTTCGTCATCAAGGACGAGATTCCAGTCATGGTGGAGACGGGCTTTGGCAGGGCTTTCGACGAGAGCCTGGAAGCCGTCAAAAAGATCATCGATCCCAGCACGATTCGTTATGTCGTTGTGCCCCACTTTGAGGCGGACGAATGCGGCGCAATCAATCATTACCTGGCCTTGGCGCCCCATGCTCAGCCAATCGGCAGTCCTATAGGCACGCGAACCAACCTGACGGACTTCGCCATCCGGCCGCCGGTTACAGCCCAGGAGAACGAAGTCCTAGACCTAGGCCGCCACAAGCTGCGATTCCTGATAGCACCGTACATCCATCAGTGGGACAGCATGCTGGCCTTTGACGACACTACAGGCACGTTGTTTTCATCCGACATCTTTATCCAGCACGGCTCGGGCCCAGCCATCACCGACCAGGACGTGACGGAGGAGATGGTGTCTGCCTACCAATCCTCCGGCGCCCTACCCTCCCGTCTTCACCTGGACTCTGCCCTGAACAAGATCGAGGCCGTAAACCCGACGACCTTGGCTTGCCATCACGGCAGCGTTCTTACGGGAAGGACTGCCACCTACATCAAAGCCTTGCGAGAGCGGGACGTCGCCGGCATTCTGATCGACCCCTAACGGGAAGTCGCATGTGGCAAGCGCCGCTCCTCGGCGGTTCATCTGATTTGTCGGCTTTCTCCATACCGCCATTCCAACGGAGGCACGTGTGAAGGGTATCCAAGCGCAAGAAATTGGCGGCCCCGAAGTCCTGAAGCTTCGGGAGCTTCCAGACCCGCAGCCGGGAGAGGGTGAGGCCCTCCTCAAACTCCACGCAACCGGCGTCAACTTCATCGACATCTACCAACGCACCGGACTGTACAAACTTGAGTTTCCTTACGTTCCCGGTAGCGAGGCAGCCGGAGAAGTCCTGGCGATAGGGCCGGGTGTTTCTGAGGTGGCGGTAGGCGACCGCGTTGCCTATTCCAACGTGCTGGGCGCTTACGCCGAGCAGGCAGTTGTTGCCTCCTGGCGCTTGGTCAAAATACCCGACGCCTTGGACTTCAAACAGGCTGCCGCCCTCATGCTCCAAGGAATGACCGCTCACTACTTGGCCATGTCTGTCTATCCCCTGAAGCCGGGCGTCACCTGCCTGGTCCACGCAGCTGCGGGGGGCGTGGGGCTGCTGCTGATCCAGATGGCCAAGCGGCAAGGGGCCCGCGTCATCGGAACGGTGTCGACCAAGGAAAAAGCCTCTCTCGCCAAGTCCGTCGGTGCCGACGAAGTCATCCTGTACACGGAGGATGACTTCCAAGCCGAGGTCATGCGCCTGACCGATAGAAAGGGTGTTGAGGTGGCCTACGACTCTGTTGGTGCTACCACCTACGAAAAGAGCCTTGGCAGCCTGGCGGTCCGCGGCATGCTGGCTCTGTACGGAGCTGCCAGCGGGCCCGTGCCCCCCATCAACCCAACAACGCTAGCGGCCAAATCACTGTTCATGACCCGGCCCACACTGGTGCACTACACGATAACTCGCGAAGAGCTCTTGTTGCGGGCGGGCGAGGTCCTAGGTTGGGCGGCATCTGGAGAACTGAAGTTACATATCGGCGGCGAGTTCCCGTTGTCCGACGCCGCCGAGGCCCACACGAAACTGGCCGGCAGGCAAACGACAGGAAAGCTTCTGCTCATACCCTAGACAAAATTAGCCTAGCAAACAGAAATGAGGGGGCTTTTTGAGCCCCCTCATTCTTTTCGTGCAGAGTCGGTTGACCCTCTAGAGAGGGCCAGCCACGCATCCGAAGTTGAATCCCACAACGACAAGGTCTCTGATGTCAGCCTTCCCGTCGTTGTTGAGATCGGCATTGCCCGGATTGGCGGAGCCTAGGGCCAAGCCAACGATCATGAGGTCTTCTGCATCAACCTGGCCATCGTTGTTAACGTCCCCGGCGCAAGGGTCTGGGTCGAACACCTGAAGATGAACGGTATCTGTCATACCGATCACCTCAGACAGCGCCATGCCGACAGGGCCAACGAGCCGGACGACATCCGAGTATTGAAAGGTATCGCCAAGAGGGATGCTAGCAGGCAGGGCTAGGAGTGTGCCTTCGCTTAGGCTGAAGGACTCGGCCAGGGAAACACTCGCAGGACCCGTTACAAGCAATGAGTCGCTCAGGCCAAAGGTGTCCACAAGGGGCAGCGTAGCTGGCCCCGCCAGCTTGGACCGATCCACCATGGTGGCAGATTCCCCTACGGACAGACCCGCGGGAGGCTCCGCTTGGTGCCCCTCACTCATGGTAAAAGACTCGCTGATGGTGAGTTGAATGTCCGCCTGTTGCTGAAGGCCGACCTCAGCCAAGACCTTGCCCGCAAGTGATCCGGGATTCAGGCCCAATCCGCCGAGGAGCACCCCAACCCCCAGCGCCAGCGCCACCACTGCCACAAAGATGCGCATAGCTGGCTATCGTCCGGCTACTGGAAACTCATCAAAATCTGGACGGCAATCCGCTGGCCAGCAAGGACATCAATGGCCGTAAAGTCGCCACTGCTTGAGTAGGCCTCGCTGAAAGGATTGCCAGCAAGGCTCACGGGACAGGGGTTGTCCGGTGCGACAGAGCTATCGCAGCTTGCCAGATCAGTCGTGACCCTGGTGATCGAGCCGGCCCGCTGGGCGTCCGCAGTCCCGGACAGGACAAGGTAGCCCGCATTGTCTCCTGTTACGGGTCTGTCCACCGTCAGAGTCTGGAAATAATGAGGGAAGGTGGAACCAGTCAATGCATTTTCGGTTATGACGCAGGCGACTGGAAGGCCGCCGTTCTCGCAGGGTTGCTCACTGGTGACGCCGTGAAGCTCGACCTGCCATTCTCCTACTGATACGATCCTGGCCAAGATATAAGTGAGCGTGCGGCCTCCATCGGTCAAGGCGTTGTGGAACTCCCGGCTATCGACCACCGTGCCGTCATCGGCCAGCACGTCAATGTTCCAGAGGGCGCTCACGTGAATCCCCTCTGAGGCGCTGGCGGGCAAAGTTGAGCCGTTGTCAGACTTCAGCAGCGTCGCTCCCACGAGGGCACCGACTCCCATAACCGCCAGCACTCCAACGCCGCCTAACAGGACACGCACCATATGCCAAGACATGATCCACCTCCGCCTATTCGCTTTCTGCTGGGCACACTTGAGAACTCGAGATCAGACAACGATGAACGTTAGTCTGCCCGCCGATGCTATCGCAGAAAACCTCTATCGGCGAAAAGAGAGACTCGTGGAGTTGCTGAGATTGAGGCGGAATTGGAAGGATTTACGGAGGGCCTGCTGTGCACCAGAAGTTTATGCGCAGGTGACCAAGGCCCGAGGCAGCGACCTACACCCGGGTAGCCAGCCAATGCGATGGAGGGTTTGGGATCGGCCTGAACCCATGTCTCGCCAACCGCTAGTCCCACCCGGGTCATGAACGAGGTAACCACGAAGAAGAGAACAAGGCCAGCAAGTTTCAAACGTCGGAAAGTCGCGGATTTGGCTCCAATGCTAGCGGATGAGCTGTTTCCCGCGCAGGAAGGCCCCCAAGACGCCAATCAGCGCCGTGCCACCGGTGATCACGGCTCCACCCACAGCCAGCCAGCGCTGGATCACCAATTCACTGTAAGGCCTGTGATCGAAGGAGCCACCCACCCACTGAGGCAGATCCTTGGAAACCGCGCCCTCGACCATAAACAAAAGATAGAGGCACAGGCCAAAGAGCCCCAGCGCCAAACCAATGAACAACATCCAGGCATACGTCTCGCGGACATCCATTCGTTTTCCCCTAGGCGGTAATGAACAAACGCAGAATCCAAATGCGGGACGGCCAGCCTCAAACCCTGTGCTATGATACCAGGCACGTCAAATCGGGGGTAGCCGAAGGATGAGCATGAGCTTGCTACAGTTCTTCATTGAGCAATTCCAACGCCTGCACGCCGATTTCGACGCCGTGGTTGAGGGCCTGACACCGGAGCAGTTGCATTGGCGGCCTTCCCAAGGAACAAACCATATTGCGTTCGTTATCTGGCACTATGCCCGCACCGAAGACAACATCGTCCAGTTCGTACTGCAAAGAGCTCCAACGGTGTGGATGGACGAGGGCTGGGACAAACGGCTCGGGCTCGACAGCAAGACCCAGGGAACGAGCATGACCGATGAGGACGCCGCTGCTTTGTACCTTGGCTCGGTGCAGGGCTTCCTGCCCTACATGCAGAAGGTCTGGCGCCACACCGAGGCATATCTGAGCACGCTCTCCGATGCCGATCTGGAGCGGTTGACGCTGATCCGTCCGCAAGGTGAACGTACCGTGGAAACCATCCTGACTGAGAACATGCTCACACACGGGTTCTCCCACCTTGGGGAGATCTGGGTACTGCGCAGCCTCCAGCAGCTTCAGGGTGCGCCTTTCTAGGCCGGGTCTCGTGTCTATTACGATGGTGATTCACCCTCGTTGCGGGACTGAGCGGGTGAGAAACGAAAAGGAAGGGGCGGCACAGTGCCGCCCCTTCCTTTCTTGCCGGAAAATTTACTTCCTTACTGGATAGACCAGACCGCCTGAACCGAAACTCTCAGGTCCAAATCGCCCGGAGCGATCTCAGTCTTCGCAAAAGCCGGAGCAGCGCCGTCCGCGGACTCTGCAAACGCAAGATTCGTTCGGACAGGGCTTGGTGCACTGGTCTCTGACAGGAACACCAGTCTCCCCAGCGTGGCTCCAGCCCAGCCTGCCATCTGCTCCGCCTTAGCCCTTGCCTCCTTCACCGCTAACTCCCTTGCTTCCATCTCGAAGGGCAATGGATCCTCTACGGTGAAGGCAATGTTGTTGATCCGAATGACGTCGCCACCAGCCGTTGCCACTGCGTCGATGACTTCCCCAGCCTTTTCCAGGTCCCTGATCTTGACCTCGATGCTGTTGGTGACCCTATAGCCAACCAACTCCTGTTTGTTCTCGCGGAACCCGTTCTCGACGACCTCCCGCCACACGTATTCAGGTTGGATGTTGAAAAACTGGGTCTTAATGTCATCATCAGAAACGCCGAGGCCAGCTAGTGCCGCCCTTACGGCATTCATAGCCCCTGCGGCAGTGGAGCGCGCCTCCTCCACCGTGCTCTCTCGAGCTTCCACACCCATGTTCAAGATCCCAAGGTCGGGGTCGACGGTAACCGACCCAACGCCCATCACGTGCAGGCCAGCTTGGTTCCCGCCGCCTCCGTAAGCAGAGGTAATGCCAGAGGCCGCGAAAGCCTCGCCTATGCTCTTGGCCACATCTCCCGACAAAGGAATTGAACCGCCGCCCCCGGAACCCCCTTCACCTTCAGCCCCCGAACCGTTGCTGCAGGCCGCGGCCACTAGCATCACCGAAGCGAGCCCTGCCATAACACCAATGAATTTCTTCCTGCCAATCATTTCACTACCTCCTATCGAAGTTCTTTTTGCACTCAGCCTTTTGAGGCCGCTTGTTATTAAGACGAACAAATCAGCCGAATAGTTCCAGGGAGAAGCCCAACAATGAGAAAGAGTCTGGACTATGAGAATGGCCTGGTTGCGCCACGGGGCCAAGTGGAGGAAGCGAGAACCGGTCAGGCTGCATGTCGCCTTCTAGTCCCGAAGCGAAGCGAAGGACCTTATCCGCCGTTCTCAGCCCAATCCCTTGCCGCGACGACGCCTAATTGTCAGAAACAGGTACGCCCCGCCTGTACCGGCGAGAAGGGCAGCAAGGGATCCCTCAATAGCAGGCAGATACCCGTTGGAAGCGTCTTCCAAGGCATCGTCCAACGGTGCTTCAGGCACGAACTGCACCAACTGCGTTGGGGACGGCAAGGGCTCGGCTGGCTCCTGGCCAGTGGAAACCTCGGTGGGCAAAGCAACTGGATCGCCCTTGCCAGCCTCGGGAAGGCTCGCAGCCGTCGACCCGTCAGCAGCTGCGGCCATGCTGGGCGGCGCCTCGTCTGCCTCGGCAATGGGAGAAGTAGTTTCCAATCCAGGCTCGCCACTGTCGCGTTGAGCGAACTCGAGTTCGGGCAGACCGGTTGCCTCAGGCGTTTCCTGAAGCATCACGGTTGCCTGGCTTGTAGTGGGAACGGGGGCCACGCCAATGCCTGATTGGTCACCTGGCAGCACCCCAACCAAATCCGCCGAGAAAACGGCGATGAGGACGACGCCCGTAGCCATTGCCGCTGTTCGAAGGGCCCAAGGGAGGACCAGTCCCGGTCGCGACGGTACCGGAGCGGCAGATAGGGCAAAAGACCGCCGCGGTTCAATCTCTGGAACCTGGTGCAGTAGACTCACCAAAGAGCGCAGGCTAGCTAGCTCTACACGGCACTCGGCGCAGCCTTCCAGGTGGCCCTCTACACCCGCTCGAATCGCGAGGGTCAACTCCCCGTCGACGTAGGCCGACAGGTTGTCTCTCATCCGTTGGTGGTTTTCTCTTTTTATCCCAAACATCATCCGTCCTCTGTATCTAGACGGAGACCGGCCGGCAAAAGTTCCCGGCGCTTCAACATATGATCCCTAAGAGCCGATCGAGCACGACTGAGCCGGGACTTGACCGTCCCTAGGTTCGCGTTCAATACCTCAGCAACTTCCTGATAGCCAAAACCTTGCACATCCACCAATATCAGGGCCAGTTTTTGGTCCTCAGCAAGAGTGCTGATGCCCCGTTGGATCTCCCGCTGAAGCTCCATACGAATGGCGTGATCCTCCGGCGATTCTTGGGGAGACCGAAGAACGGCCACCAATCCCAAATCTTCGTCGTCCAAGGAGGCGGTGGGGCGGCGGCCGGAAGAGCGGCGGATGTCGTGGCAAGCGTTGGCCACAATCCTGAGCAGCCAGGACCGGAAGTTTCCTCCTCGGAACCCGCTCAGCCCTCTATAGGCCGACATGAAGGCGTTCTGGGTAGCATCTTCACCTAGCCCCAAGTCACCTAGCAAGCGCGCCGCCAGGTTGACAGCCAGTCTTTGATGCTGCTCCACCAACATGTTGAAGGCATCAACATCGCCCTTTTGAGCCAACTCTACGTAGGCTTTCTCCTGCTCCGGTGTCATGGCCATTGAAGAGGACTCATAAGGTGTGTGCCCATTCTAGCATGCCTCGGGACGCAATCCCTGCTGGCAATCCCCAGATAGTAGCGGCCCTGCGCATGGTCGCCGGGATGCCTAGAGGTCTATAATCAAAGGATGTTCGAATTTTGGGACCAGATAGAGGTAGAGGAAGCGCCTGAGCCTGAACAGGCGACAGCTACTCCACCTTCACCCTCGTGGTTGCCGTGGCGTCCAGGACCTTTCGTTAGAGAGGTCATGATTACAGTCTTGATGGCCGCAATCCTCTTCTTTTCCCTACGGGGCGCGGTCCAGAACTTCAGGGTCGTCGGCTCCAGCATGCAGCCATACATCATGGACGGCCAATACCTCCTAACCAACAAACTGGTCTACACCCACTTCAGCGCGGACGGCCCTCTTGGCTGGCTCCCCTTCGGTGTCACAACCGATGACGGCCTGATCTTCCCCTTCCACCCGCCCAATAGAGGAGACCTCGTCGTCTTTCACTCCCAGTTTTGCCCTACGGGCGGCACTGGCGATCAATGCATCAAGCGAATCGTTGCGCTTCCCGGAGAAACCGTGGAGATCAAGCGAGGCCAGATCTATATTGATGGCGTCTTCCTGCAGGAACCCTACATTGAGAATTCGGGCGCTCGTTCATCGCAGGGAACAACACTCGGCAAACAAGACTATTACCTTCTTGGCGACAACCGTACAGGCAGCTACGACTCTCGGGATTTCGGCCCAGTCGACTTGGACGACCTGATTGGCAAAGCGTGGGTGACTTATTGGCCCCTTTCTGCCGCCTCCGTCCTCCAAGCCTCCCCTCCACCCTCCCTGCAACCCTCCCCCTCCGGCCTTCAGTAGTCGGCGGGACATCCCACATTGACGCCTAATCGAGGGCCTTGGTATACTCACCCTAGGCGTTGTAGCATGGACGTCAAGCGACCGAACTCTCAGCACTTAGACGCAATCGCAACTGGGCACCTTGTCAAAACGCCTCTTCTTCACATCCTTTCGTTCCTCCTATAAGGCGTAGTTTTGGACATCTCCTGGCTAGGCCACTCCTCTTTCCGTCTCAGGGGCAACTCAACCGCTGTCATAACGGATCCCTTTTCAGAATCGGTCGGCTTCGCGATGCCAGAAGTTACAGCACCCCTTGTCACTGTTAGCACCGATCATCCCCATCACAACAACGCAGCCTCCGTTAAAGGTAAGCCCTATGTCATAAGCGGCCCAGGTGAATACGAAGTGGGTGGCGTCTTCGTCCTCGGACTCAGCGCTGGACCGTCAAGCGCCGGGGCCACTCCCAATACGGTCTATCTCATGGAAATTGACGGTATTACAGTCTGCCACTTGGGGAACTTGGCCCAGCCCCTACCCTCTTCTCACATTGAGCAGCTACGTGATGTACAAGTCCTCATGATCCCCGCGGGAGGTCACGGCACCCTAGGCGCGCCCAAACTCGCCGAGGTCATCAGCCTCCTCAGCCCCCGACTCGTCATCCCCATGCACTACAGCGTACCCGGCCTAGCAGTCGAACTTGATCCCCTAGAGCCCTTCATCCCACAGCTGGGCATTGAAGAGCCCTTGCGACAACAAAGGCTCACAGTTACGCCCAACAACCTCCCACCCTCCGTCCGCCTCGTTATCCTTGGAGAAGGGGCCTAAGTCTCCCCTCCCCCTGGTCCTTAATTCCCGAACCCGCGCCCACCCAAGGCGCTCGCCATTCCGATGGCGCCTGCCTCCCTACGCCTTTCCTGCGTTCCAGGCAGCGCCCCCTTCGCTTCCAATCCCCAATCCGCCTACCCCCTCAAACCCTTTCGCCTGGAAGTTTCGCCCTTTAAGCCTCCCCCGCACCCATCCCTCTCAAAGCCCTCCTCACTACCCCCCTTCAATTTCATCTCGCGAAGAAGGGCCTCCTTAAGGAGGCCCCCTTTTGATACTCATATTCAGGCCCGTTTAGGGACGCTTTCTCACTCTATGACTAGCAACCAAACCCCCACTAATGGCCCCGAGGCCAATCACAATCGCCAACCATGGCAACACCGGCACTGCCGTGTCCCCAATATTTGGTAACGTGATAGAGCCCGAAGGCAACGTAGGGGTCGGCGTCGGCGCAGGTGTGGGGGTTTCGAAAGGAGTGAAACCCGTAGGCAACCTTGCGAAATTAAGGTCCAGTGCCAAGATCACGGGGATGCCAAACATCCCCGTCTGTTCATAGCGTGCACCCTCCTGATCCGCCTGGACATCTCCAGCCCACAGGGTAATCGGTAGCCCGTTATACGAAATGCCCGGCAACACCTTAAGCTGAAGATATTGCCCGTTCGTTGTCGTAACCACCGCCGAGGTATAGTCCCCAACCTTTCCCACTACCGGCATACCATCCGGCGCGGGCGTCCCCTCCACCGTCACCATTCCTGAGTACAGGTAGAGCTGTGGGGACGACTCCTGCTGCTCTTGCGGCGCCGGCTGGCCAAAGCCAACCAGCGCCACGGCCAGCGCCAACACCACAACTGTTGTAAGCCATCGCATCAAATTCCTCCCGAATCGAAAAAAGGCCTCCCTCCCTGCTTGCGAGGGAGGGAGGCCTTTTTCTTAGCCGTTAATCAGCGGCAATGTTACGGGGTTACCCACCCGTTTGCGGCGGCGAACAAGATATAACCCTTGCCTTCTACGACCGTGCTTGCATCACCTGGCCGCAACGCCGTCCAACCAGAGTCTGGTGCAAAGCTATAGGCCACTTGCCAGGTCACGCCCTGGAAGTAGGTGTCCGTTAGGGCATTTGCTGCACCCGTCAGGGACACGAACCCAACCAGGTTCGATTGCCCACCTACCACCGGAATCGCCGGGGGTACGGGCGGGGGAACCACACCTGACTGGATGAACGGCCGTGACGAGTAGGAGATGTCATTGAAACCCGTCGACTGGACCCAGTAACCCAAGCCAATCTGGATTGTCTGAATCTCAGCCTCTGAACCAAAGAGGCCGGTGCCAGTGTTCCGCTGCGAAACCAACCAAGGCACGTCCTGGCTCGGGTCGTAGGCCAGGACAACGTCAACGTTGGAACTGGCTGGGAACACCTCGTTAATACCGGGCTCTACCGGAGCCTCAGGGAAGGAAACCAAGTTCATACCAGGCTGCAATGCCAGGGCCACCTTTGCCCGAGCAACCACATCAAGCGACATCGTCTGGTCTAGAGCATATACATTGCCAATCTCATCCTCAGCATTGAGCGTGATGGTGTACGTGCTACCAACACTCAGGCCTGTCAAGGCCAAGACGAACTCGGAGTCTGTCCGTCGGACCTCTGTACCCAGGATATCTACGGCGGTCTCCGCATCCTTGGTCAAGGTCAATGTTGTAATGGTCACCAGAGCGTGAGTGTCGACATCCGCGGCTGCGTCGTCTTCGTACTCAGTACCCTCTCCATTGAACTGGATCCGCACGAAGGGGTTGACCTCTGAGGTCTCAGGGGCTCCCACCGCGTCATCTCCGGACACTACGTAGATCGGCTCCGCGCCATTGTCGTTGATAGCCAAGTCCAACTCGTAGGTGACGGCGCCCGTAGCACCACCGTCAGTCAGGCTTCCCTTGCTGCCAACGTTGCCAGAAGCGTCCCGGCCCTCAGCGTACACGGTCACTCGGCCGTCAACACCGTCAGCTTCCGCCTTGGTCACTGTCCTTTCCCAGAGCCGCGCGCCAGGATTGGTCAGGCCACCAAGAGCGGCATTACCGTTGATCCGAAGGGTCGGGCTTCCGATGATGTCCTCATCCGAAGTAATCGACACCTTAACCGTGTCATTCGTAAGCGATGCGCCCAAGGTGACGCTAATGGTCGGTGCAATCACGTCCGATGCTGTCTTCTTACTACCCGCGCCCAACTCGTTGCCAGCTCGGTCGGATACCTTCCCGACAAGCTCCACCTCAGGAGTAGCGCTGGGTGCTAGTGAGGAAACAGTGAGGTACACATTCCCACTAGATACGTTGGCTGCCGTTGGCGTTACGCCACCCACCGTAAAGTCGCTGGGCACCACGCTATCGGCGTCAAGGGATTCATCAAATCTCGCCCGCACCGTGGTAGCGCTGTTAGCCGCAACATCTAGCGCTCCGTCAGCATCCAAGGCATGGCCTGCAAAGGCCTCCAAAAGCGACGGCGGGGTGTTGTCGACACTAAGAGCCTGGTAGCTGATATCGGCTCCGGTATCTGAAGCATCGGAGTCGCTGGCCCCGGCATTCCCAGCTACGTCCGTAGCTACCGCACGCCAAGCCAAGTCGGGGTCCCCAATCTGCTGCGGCAGGGTAGTGGTTGCAC
>Ga0114996_10002749_pt1 | contig 22428 bp, 19 predicted proteins | sample ArcticOcean_MG_C_4_FD_87039 | JGI IMG/M metagenome (GOLD analysis project Ga0114996, IMG submission 87039) | Marine microbial communities from western Arctic Ocean - ArcticOcean_MG_CB4_134 | ecosystem: Environmental > Aquatic > Marine > Oceanic | place: Arctic Ocean: Canada Basin | collected... | reverse complement strand
TGCCATCGGATCTTGCGGCAAGCAGGTAAGCCGCCGGGTCCAACCGCCGGATACGGAAAACCGTATGTCCGGTGGTGTGGGAGGGTGCCGGGGCGCAATCCCCGGCACCCGACCCGATCGTCGCGCCTCGCAGTGCGGTGAGAAATGCGGGATAGCCACGCGCTTGATGGGTGGAGATTCGCGGAGATTGGAGAATTAGTTGACGATGCGGTTCAGCTCCGCGCCCCGTTGGCCGTAGTTCTGTTCGTAGTAGGTTTGATACTCGCCGGAGCGAACACGAGAGACCCAGTCTGAATTCCGCATGTACCAGGCCACCGAGTCCGTTAAGCCTTGCTCGAACTCGACCTGAGGTGCCCAGCCGGTTTCCTTCAGGATTTTCTCGCTGGTGATTGCGTAGCGGCGGTCATGGCCGGGACGGTCTTCCACTGTTTTCAGCAGGCTCTCGGGCTTACCGGTGGCGGCCAGGATCTTATGCACAACATCGAGGTTCGGCAAGGCGCGGTTGCCGCCGATGTTGTAGACCTCTCCGGCCCGGCCTTTTTCGAGCACCGCACGAATCGCTCGGCAGTGATCATCTACGTAGAGCCAGTCCCGCACCTGCTGACCGTTTCCGTAGATCGGCAGGGGCCGGTCTTCCAAAGCATTCGAGATCATTAACGGAATCAACTTTTCTGGGAACTGAAAAGGCCCGTAATTGTTCGAAGCACGGGTGACGACGACATCGAGCTTGTAGGTCGTCACGTAGGAAAGCGCCAGTAAATCGGCGCCCGCTTTCGATGCGGAGTAGGCGCTACTCGGCTTCAGCGGATAGCTCTCGTCAGCTTCGGCGGGGGCCTCGATGCTGCCGTAAACCTCGTCGGTCGAAACGTGCTGAAAACGCGGCGTCTTATGCTTGCGAGCCGCTTCGAGAAGGTTGAACGTTCCAATAAAGTTCGTATCGACAACCGGTCGCGGCGAAAGAATACCGCGGTCGACGTGCGACTCGGCGGCGAAGTGTACAATCGCGTCGGGCTTGAAATCGGCGACGGCGCGATCGGCCGCGGCCGCATCGCAAATATTTCCCTTCACGAATTGGTAGCGCGGATTGCCGGAAACCGCCGCCAGGTTTTCGAGGTTGCCGGCGTAGGTGAGGGCGTCGAAGTTGAGAACTTGGGCCGCGGCGTCGGTCGAAAGTGTAAGCCGCACGAAAGCGGAACCGATGAAGCCGGCTCCGCCCGTCACCAAAAGCTTCATTTGTGCTGCGTCTCCCAGTCGTAGGCGATGCCGGGATCGTTGTAGGCGATGCGGCCCTCGTCTTGGGGGTTATAGACGCGGTCGGTCACGTAGATCAGCATGGCGGGACTCGTTCCATTGACCTTGTAGCCGTGTCCCACGCCGGGTGGTATCAAAATCTGCCACGGCCGCAGCGCACCCACGTAGAGCGTATTGCGGACCCCGAAAGTTTTCGATCCCTTTCTCAGGTCGGCCAGAACCACCTGGAAGAGACCCTGAGCCGGGACCCAGAAGTCAGTCTGGTGCAGGTGATAGTGGAACGCCTTGATCGTGCCGGGGTAGCTCAGCGCGGCGGAAACCTGTGTTGACTCGGCCGGGAAGTCCTTTGGTAATCCTTGTTTGATCCGAGTGACTTCGAGGAAGTAGCCTCGATCGTCTGGCCACAGGGGAAAGGGGTTGACCCCTACGCCCTCGATCAAGCCAATCGAGTCCGGGGACAGGATGACGTTTCCAATTCCCGTTTCGCACTGTGGCAGCTCGAGTGCGATGGGATCGTCGCTGGTCGTGATTCCCCGGTCCGAAGCTGTAATGGGTGTGCTGGACATTGCCTTCCTGACAGCGGCGCGTGCGCCGCAACTAACAGAATACATGTGCTGGCGGAATGGGCGCGATCGGTTCGCCGCGAGGAATCCTTCTTTGCAGCCTGCAAGACCCGCGTTCCACAAAGCGCGCCGAATGCGTTTAGCGGCTCATCGTCAACAACTCCGGGATCTCCTTGCTGAAGAACTTCGCCTGCTCCAGTGCGAACTCGCGGAATTCCTCACTGTTCAGGAAGACCGGTTCCATGCCGCGTTCCTTGCACAGCTTGATCCACTCTGGACTGTCGTAGGCCTTTCGAAACGCATTTTGCAATTGGGTCATCACGTCTTGCGGGATGCCTTTCGGGCCGAAGAAGCCGCCCCAAGCCGGTGCGCCGAAGGGATAACCTAGCTCGTGCGTGGTGGGCACATCGGGGTACAGTTGCGAACGATTCTCGGCTAGAACGATCAGTGGCCGCAGACGCCCCGCTTGCACGTTAGCCACCGCCTCGGCCGCTCCCGAAATGACGGCATCCACGTGCCCCCCCAATAGCGAAGCCAGGGAGCCAGACGAGCCTGAGTAGGGCACGTGCGTGACCCGGAAATCGGCGTACTTTTCCATCAGCAGCGTGTTGAAATGCCAGATGGAACCGGTGCCGGAGTTGGCCATGATGAAGCCTCCCGGGCGCTCGCGCGCGGCGCTGAGGAATTCATCGAAGCTCTTCCATGGCGCGTCGGACCGCACGACCAGCACCGGCGGAGACTTCTGCACCAGGCAGATCAAATCCATATCTTCCGGGCCAACGTCCGCGTAGCCGAGCGAGCGGACCATGGCGATCTCCACCGGAGCGTGACCGATCGTGTAACCGTCCGGGAGGCGCCGGGTGACGTAGGAAAATGCCAGTGCTCCGCTGGCTCCGGGCTTGTTCTCACAGACGATCGGGACTCCCAGATCCGCCTCGCTGAGACTGGCCATGATGCGGGAGACCGAGTCGGAGAGACCACCGGGCGAGGCTTGAACGATCAGCTTGAGCTCACGCGATGGGTACGGACCGTCCTCGGATTGACAGCCCGTGAAGAGAAGCGCCGTCGCGAGTAGTGCGGTAACCTTGCCGAAAGACATCGCTGTCAGCACGGAAGGCTTCGGGGCCGGACTTAAGTTTGCCCGAGTCGGCGCCGGGACGGATGCTGCGGGACTTGAAAAACTAGAACCGTTCATCTGAAAAATTAGAACCCTTCAATTGAAAACTTCGAACCGTTGACCTGAAAACTGAGAACCGTTCGTTTGGAAAACTAGAACCGTTCGTTTGGATACTCAGAACCGTGAAAAGACACCCCGCGGAATGCTCTCAGATGCGGCAATCGAAGATGAAGGCAGGAGGGAAATTGGGCCAGAATGCCCGGCGCTCGATCTTGGGGAAGTGCTGATCCAGTAGCCGGCTGATGTCAAAGTAGGAAAAACGTCCCTCCAGCATCTTCACCCGGTGAGCGTATTGATAAAGGGTGAAAATGCTCTCCTCGTCGAGAAACGGCTTGACGGCGGAAAATATCTCGTGGGCTTTCGATTCGGTGAGAAAGCCGAATGCAACCGAAGCAACCGCGACGTCCACTCGCTCCCAGCCTCTGCGATGCAGTTCCTCATAGGCTGATCCGGCGCAGGCGTTGATCACTTCCAGGCGCGGGTCGGAGAATCTCGATCGGAGGTGCTCAGCCAGCCCGGAATCAATTTCGATGGCGATCAAGCGGCTGTCGGCCGGCATCCGGTTCAACAGCAATTGGGTGATCATACCCTTGCCCGCACCCAGCTCGACGACCCGTCTGGCATTCTCGATGGGCAGTGGCCGCACCAGTTTTTTCGCCAGGAATAGTGAACTCGGGATCGCTCCCACTTTTCTCTCGAAGTCCGCCAGCGCACGGGCCGCGAACTGGCCCAAGTTCACCTGCTTTTTCTCAAGGTTCTCCAACTGCACGCACCCCTTAAATTGGAAACACGATCATAGCACAGGAGATACGCTCGAAACCCGATGAGGAACCTGTGTGGTCTTCTTTCGTCTAGGCAGGCTTGGCCCCTCGTTCCGATGCCGATCCAACGAGAAACGCGTTTCGCTCGGCCTGGTAATCGGCGAGAGCTCGGTCTGGATCAATTGACTTCCAGCTTTCCGTGACTGTCGCAACTTCCGCGCCTGTGGCAATCTCAAGAACGCGCCGCGGCCAAGATGGGTCATGTGCCGGGTCGAACGCCAGGCCGGTCCGCCTGAGCATGATGTCCCCCAGCGTTCTTGCTTTCTCATGCTCGACGGCGTAGATGATTTCTCCCACCCTGATTTCAGCCCCGCTGAACACGGGAACTGCCCCCCCGGCTCTGTCGCGAATAAACTCGCTGACATGCCATGCACGCGGCCCGTAGATCTCGGCCAGTCTGGGGCAGACACCTTCTAGATTCACCGTCGTTTGCAAATCACGAGGCGGGGACGCACCGAGCTTCGTCGAAGCAATCTCCAGCACTTCTCTGGCGAAAGAAGGTGCGGTCGTCAGTTTGCCGCCGACCAGCGTTAACAGGCCTTTGAGTCCTTCTTCCTTCTCGTGATCATAAATCGCATGATCGCGGGATGCCGTGTTCATGCTGTCTCCATCAACGTGCAACAGTGGCCGCGATCCCGCGTAGGCATAGAGAACCGACTCGCGGTTTAGATGCGCGCCAGGGAAAAGGCCGTTCGTCTCATCGAGCAGATAGCGGATTTCCCGTTCGGCCGGAGTCACCCGGTCGGGGTCGCCTTCGAAGGCTGTCTCGGTAGTTCCAATCAAGGACAATCCGCGCCACGGGATCACGAAGAACGGCCGGCCGTCGGAGCGCGCCTCGTGGTAAACCGCCGCCGCGGGAGCTCCGGCGAAGGGCCTGATCACGATGTGCGCTCCGTTGAGTCTGGTGACGAGTTGCTTCCCAGGTTCGCCCGGAAGAAGCGCCCGCACGTGGTCAATCCACGGTCCAGCCGCATTGATGACGAGCCTGGAATGCAGCGTGCGCTCGCCTTCCCGGCCGCTCGCTCGCACGCCCTCGACCCCGCTCGTCCCAAGGAGAAAGCCGTCGACCTGGGTGTGGTTGTGGATCGCCGCTCCGGCATCTTCGGCTTGGCGCGCCATCTCCAAAGACAAGCGTTCTGGATAGGTTGCCTGACAATCGTGATAGAGGAACCCCGCTAGCAAGTCTCTTTTGTCAAGAGCCGGCGCCAAAGTCCCGATTTCATCTGCTGATAGCCGCTTGAACTCCCCTAGCTCAATGTCGTCCGCCAGCCACTGATAAAGATGCAGGCCGATGGAAATGTAGAACGGCCGCCTCTTATCGGACTTGTAGACGGGAATCAGAAATGGTTGGATCTTGACCTGTCCGGGGTAGTTCCGCAGAAGTGCGCGGCGCTCCCGCAACGACTCGCGAACCAGTCCGATTCGTCCGCTTTCGAGATACCGCAGACCGCCGTGGATTAGGCGAGTTGAGCGGCTCGTGACCCCTGATCCAAAGTCGTTCTTCTCCAGCAAGGCAACCGAGAGACCATTGGCCGAGGCCAGGCGCGCCAGGGCGCAGCCGTTGATGCCGCCGCCGATAATGATGAGGTCGTACTTCATTTAATGATGAGGTCCTACTTCATTTTTTGCTGGCGCTCAGCCGCAGCGGTTCAGGACGATCGGCATGTCCGCACAAACTGTGAACGACAGATTCAACACGGTTTGGGGGGGGGCCGGGCTTGCCCATCTTCAGTCTGCCGGAGGGATGAACTGGCCGAGGTGAACTGCGTCGCTGTTTGGCCGTTTCGCCCCTAATGACGAACTCCTGGGACCGTGTTCAACCAAGAGCCCGCTTAGCCTTCGCCGGCTAGATTCGGCCAACTCCCGAGGACGCCGTGCAGACATGCATCCAGGGCTCGATGCCCGTCGAGTCAAAGTAACCTCGCGCAACGGAACTGACGAAATCCTCCACCCGATCGGCCGCGACCAGGCTCACCGTGCAACCTCCGAAGCCGCCGCCCGTCATTCGCGATCCGAAAACACCGCCCATACCCCTGGCCAGATCAACCATCCGATCCAGTTCCGGGCAGCTCACCTCGTAGTCGTCCTTCAAACTGTCGTGCGACTCATTCATCAGCGTACCGAATGTAGAGACGTCGCCGGCTTCCAACGCTTGGGCGGATTGTTGAACGCGGTCGTTTTCAGTCACAACGTGCCGGATGCGATGGAATAACTTCTCCGGCAGCACTCGTCCCGCTTCCGGCAGATCGGCCGGCTGTAAGTCCCTGAGCGAGAGCGCCGTGCCGCGCGCTTGTGAGAGGATCCGCGCGCTGTCCGCGCATTCTTGGCAGCGGATGTTGTACTCCCCTTCTCCATGCTCGTGTCGAACCATCGTGTTTGCCACGACGATCCTTACGTCCTGGGGAATCGGCAAATTTCGAGAATGTAGACTGCGGCAATCCAGCAGCAGAGCGTGATGCGCGATGCAACTGGCCGCCGCCATTTGATCCATAATGCCGCACTGCACTCCCACGAACTCATTCTCGGCCCGAAGGCAAATTTTCGCGAGCGCGGAAGGGCCGATCTCGAAAGCTTCGGGCGCGTCACTTGCCTCCGCCAACAACGCAAAGGCCGTGGCTACTTCAAGCGCGGCCGACGAACTCAGGCCCGAGCCGACGGGGACGTCGCTGGAAACCAGCATATCCGCCCCGCGAAGCCGGTAACCGGCTCGCTCGATCATGACCGCGACACCTTGGACGTAGCGGCTCCAGGCGGGGTTGGCATCCGCCCGCGCCGCGGGACTCGGCTCGCCAGCCTGATCCAGGTCGAACTCGCATCGCCCGGTCACCTCCTCCGAAGAAGCGCTGATACGCCGGTCCGGGCGGGGACGAATCGCGACCCGGGTGAATAAGTCGAGCGCCACCGGCATCACGAATCCATCGCTATAGTCGGTGTGCTCTCCAATGAGGTTGACGCGGCCAGGGGCGTGGTAAACACGCGGCTCCTCGCCATAACGCTCAACGAACCGGGATCTGAGTTGTTCGCCGCGCTGCTCTGGTGTGATGGGAATAGACCTCTCCTCGATTGCCTGGACCACGCGATCATCTGGAGCACACGATCGCGCCGAGCAAGTTCCGGCTGTAGTGAGCAGACAGCGCCGTCACGGCGGAAAGAACATCACCGCGTATCTTGTGAGCCTAGGGGCAGCGGCGGCGGCGAGTCAAGTGCGCCAGCCCCGAGCTGTCGCGCAACTCGAAGTCTCGGCCACCCAGCCGCGGTGATTCTCTACGACGCCTCTCTCACCTGCCGCGGTTGGCCATCGCACATCTCCACAACTGGAATGAGTGCCGCTCTTCTGGCGCACGCGGAATACGCGCCGGAAGGAGCCCCGCGGCCTTGCACCAGGCGCGCTCCAGGATACGTATTTCGGCGGCGGCCAAGCGACTGTCGCGATCGGCGGGAAAACGCAATCGAAACTACGGGTTCCAGCTCCCGCCCGACACGCGCGGTTCTGGAAATGGACGTCGCTGGATGCGAGAACAAGGGCGAAATTTTCAATCCTGGGATGAACAGGGAATCAGCGCAATCGACAAGATCCGAACTACTTCTCGGTTCGCCAGCTGACAGCAATGGATGCGACGATAAGAAGTGCTTTAGAATCAAGTAAGCACTCCCACTCCAAGCGGGCGGTTAGCTCAGTTGGTTAGAGCGCCTGCCTTACAAGCAGGAGGTCCCGAGTTCGAGTCTCGGACCGCCCACCAATGTTTTCAACAGGTTACGAGCCTGCTCTTCGCCCGAAACAGCCGATTGTGACGTAAATTGTGACGTAACCCCTCCCCCGCCACTTACCTCAGTTCACCCGCGCCGTTTTTTTCGGGTCGTCAGAAACCCCGCTCATCAGCCCCGAGGAGAGTTTTTCTACCGCCTCGCGCTTGGCCTTCATCCGTACGTGGCTGTAGTGCTCCAACATGCGCCTCGACATGTGTCCGGCAATCGCCATCACTGTCGCGTCCGGCGCCCCGGCTTCCGCCATCTCCGTAATCGCCGTGTGGCGCAGGTCGTGGAAGCGGAAACCCCGCAACCCGGCCGCCTCCCGCAGGTTCCTCCACGCCGTCCGCCAGCTCTTCTGGTGCCGCGTCGGGTCAATGTGTCCGTGCTCGCAGGCAGGGAAGACGTAGTGCTCCGGCTCGGCGCAGCCCAAAGCCTCAGCTCGTTTTCGCAGTCGAACCAGTGCCGCCATCGCATCCTCGTTCAATGGGATCTTCCTTCGTCCCGCATCGTTCTTGCTGCGCTGAATTGTCAAGTCCTTACCGAAAAGGTTGACGTTTTCCCATTTCAGGTTCTTCAGTTCGACCCCGCGGCAGGTCGTGCTCACCGCCAACGTCGCCCCACAGTAAGCAACCATCCAACTGGGCCTTTGACCAGCCGTCAAGAACAGACACTTCTTCTCTTCCGCGGTCAACACTCGGCCGATGTGCGAAGCCTCCGGGTACCGCGTGACGTCTTCGGCCAGCAGGGCCCAGCGCTTGGCCTTCTTCAGCATCCGCTGCACGACGCCGATCTCCATATTGATCGTGCGGCCGGAGATGCCGTCCTCCGCTCTTGCCTGTTGGTAGGCGGCGATGTCATCGGCCGTGATACGCCCCAGCGACCGGCTGCCGAAATACTTGTTGAGCGGCACGAGGCGTTCGATCTCGAATTGGATGGTGCGCTCGGCCAGGCGCTTCTTGCGCTGGTTCAGGTATTGGGCTGCGGCGTCCTCGAACGGCAGCCGGGCGTAGGCTTTGCCCGTAGGAGCCGCGACCTTCCCCGACTGGATCTTCGCGACCAGTTCTTTTTCGAGCGATCGCGCCTCGCGGTGATCAGTCGTTTTCAGAGATTCCCGATAGCGGGTACCGCAAACTGTCACGTCTGCCCACCAGGTTTTTCCTCGTTTCCAAAGAGCCATCTCAGATTCCTCCCTTCTCACGTTTCTTCTTCTTGCCGCTTCCCTTCGGACGTCCGCCCTTCTTGCCGTTCTCGCGGGCGATCTGTTGTAGGCGTTCCAGGCCGAACCTTTCCAAGCGGACCTGGTAGCTCCGTTTGCCCATGTAGGAGGCAGCCTTGGAGATTTGTGATTGAGCCATGGTCATATCCTAAACGCTTTGGTTTTAAGAATCAAGTCGTGTCGAGCTGTTTTTCTTCCATTGCCAACTCGCAACTGGTATCAAATCGGACTGGCCCCAACGCCGACGGACGATAGACTGAACGAGGTTTGCAGCATCAGCCACCGCCCGATCCCTGGTGCCTCGGAACGATCGATCATGAGGCAGACCGGCCACCGCTCGACAGTGATGGTCCGGCGCTACATCCGGGAGGGAAGTTTGTTCCGGGATAACGCCGCAGCGAAAGTGGGGCTCTGAGATTTATACCCCTAGGTATTGTGGTTGTCGTGCCTCCTACCCCCCCACATATTGTCTTGATTGGCGCAATTACTGTGTCCGAATAGGGGGGGAGGGAAGGGGTCCCCGAGAGTCCCAAATGACCCGGCCGCGAAACAATTGGATCCAGGGCCGAGGGAACATGTTCTAAGTGACCCCAGATCCAAGTTTTGGGGAAACGGTTTCAGCGCGGGCAAAGGCAGGGACGACCACACCAACTGAGTGAGGACGTCGTCGTGAAGCGGATCGCCCAGGAACGGGCCCCGGGCCCCTGCGCTCGGAGCAATTGCCGACGCGCTCAATGCAGACAAGGTGTCGACGGCCCAGGGTGGCGCTCGGTGGTACCGTGGCACGGTTCGCGCCGTACTCGGCTCCATCGAGCTGGACCGGCAGGCTGCGGCCAGCTAATTGTTGACGGCTTCGCACTGTAAGGTTTCCAGGTTCGCGGCGTCCGTTCGACGTCAATTACTGTGTCGGAAAAGGGGGGTCTCAGTACCTCCGCCGAATGCTTGACTCTTTCCACCGCAATGCTACGCTTCCTCTACCTGCCCGTCAGCCATAGCTGATACTCCACCGTGATCAAGCCCTATGGTCCGGTCGTGAACTGAAGGCGCCGCCGGTTGCGTTGGTCGTCCTTCCGGCTTCTAGGGGTGAAGACGCCCCCGGTCATCGATTCACAGTGGCGACGGGCTTCGATCGATGAGTGGGCCTTCTAATTCTTGTGTCGAGAAGAGGCCGGTCAAGGGGGCCCCAGAGACTCCGACACTCGTGCCGAACGTAATTTCCACTGTAGAGTCTGCAGTCGAAGTTCGTAAGACGCGCCCTCAACGGCAGTGAGTCAGCCTGAAACAGACAAGCCGTCTACTGACAGACTGCAGCCAAGCAAATAGGGCTTTCATGTCCGAGACGACAAAATCTGGCCTAAGTGGCTTTGTTGGAGGATGTTAGGGGTTGTCGACTGCGGATTACTGGTGGTAATGCGATTAATCAACAGTTATCGGCTCACAGGCGCTATGTAGTTCGTTTCGGGGGACTTAGTCCTGCTCGCGGTCGCGGGCTCCGCGGGCGGGGATTTCATAGAGCGTCCCGTCTTCACTGAAGACAATCAAGTTGCCGTCAGGACTCCACGTTCCCCCTTTCAACCGAGTGTCCCCGCCACGATCACGGGAAGTGCCAGGCCGCTGGTAGACCCGGATCGGTGCACCGCCCCGAGCCGGGATCGTCCTGATCTGAGCTCCAGAGAAATACGGCTTACGCGCGGGCGCTAGAGAACGGTGGGCCTTGGATTGAGCGGACACTCCGCTCGCGTATCTCTCCAAGAGCTAGGGACCTACGGCGATCGTGACTGGCGGGCTCGTCGCTTCGCTTACGCTGGCGACAATCACGACAGCGTCCCCGGTTGGCGCGCCGTCCGGCAACGCCGCGTTCACCTGGTAAAGTCCCGCGAAGCCTGGGGTCAGTCCGGCGAACGAAACGGTCGCCTGAACCCCGCCAACCAAGATCGTCACGGGCTTGAGAGTCTCCGCCAGCGGCGAGGCGGGAGAAGCGTCGGCGGCGCTGACGCCACCGGAGACCGGGCCTAGACCGGACGCGTAGATCACAAGCACATCGCCTGGGCGCGCCGGCGTACCGGGCTCAGCCAGGCTTCGGCTTCCATCGGGACTGACTCGTTCAACGAGGGCTTGACCGCTGCCGCTGCTGTTCTTCGAGAACAGGGCGGGCTGCGCCTCAGCGATCAGGACTTGTAGCGGCGCCGCCAAGGTGACGCCCCGTCGCACCAGCAGGGAATGTCGCCGGCCGCTGGTCAGATCAAATGGGACGATGCCATTGAGCTGCCCGCTGCTGGCAAACAGCATAGGCATCGGGCTGCCGCCAATGAACACCGACGTCTCCTCTAGGCTGTGAGGCAGCGGCAGGCCTCCGGCCGCGGTGAGTGCGCCTGCCAACTGAATGCCGAAGAGCGCCGTGAAAGCACCCAGGCTGATCGGCTTGTCGCGTGCGAAGCTCACAGCGCTCACCGGAGCTGCGCCGAGTATCGGCGTTGCCGCGGTTTCGGGAATCGATCCAGTGATCTGGAGCGTCCCCTCGATGTTGGGCTCCTGGAGGCTCGCCGCGCGAAGCGTGACCGAGGTGGTGATCGATTCGCGAAGCGGCGCCCAAGTGGCAACCCAGCGCCCGTCACGGAGCGGTTCGAGAGCAAGGGGCGGGTCTCCGTTTGAGAATTCGGCGGTGACCAATCCCGCAGTCAACGGCGTACCGCAATCATTTAAGATCTCCGCTTCCATTGCGATGGGCCAGCCTGCGACGATCGTGAAGTCCAACGACGGCCTCGTCAAGACGGGGATGAGTTGAGTGGGGGTACAGACCAGCTGCTGGCGTGCAGGCCCGGCGAGGGCAGCGCCATCTTCTCCGAGCGGGACAAGCAAACGTGCGTCCAGCCTTTGCATAATCGCAAGCTCGTCGCCGCCGTCCGCGGGACGGCTGGTGCCTCGGAGTTCACCGCTACGCACACCCGGAGTGAAGTCCGAGGCTACCTCAATTTCGATTGCCACAGAGCCGCCGGGAGCAAGTACGTTTTCGGCCAGCGGTTCGAAGCGAAACCACTCGGGGACGCCGGCTCCAAACGAAGGTACCAGTTCCAGCTGGAGCGGCCTCGCACCTGGGTTGGTAAAAACTACTGTCTCGGACGGTGCGCCTGACGGCGACGCGTGTACGAACAGAAAACCCTCAGGATCTGCTTGGGCCGGCAGGAATGCATCCTCGGGAAAAACTCTCGTTACGACGGTGAGCATTCGAGAGGCGCTGTTGGAGTCGCTGCTTACGGTGACGCTTCCGTAATAGTCCCCTGGCGCGAGGCCAGTTGGATCCACCCGCACCTCGACGGAAGACGACTCACGAGCAGCCGTGGTCGATCCGCTTTCTGGAGATGCCGATAACCACTGACCTCCCGAAAGGGTCTGGGTCGCTACCATCCAGTTGAGCTCTCGGCCGCCTGTGTTCACAATCTCGAGGGGCCTCTGCTGCGCGATGACGCCCTGAGCGAAGAACACGAATCCTTGCCTAGACGTCGACAGAATCGGGTCTGCGTCGGGGACGGGCGGCGGGTCTTCGGGGACGGGCGGCGGTTCCATCGTTCCGACCCGAGCGAGCGGTGTATCGATTCCCCCGCCTTGATACACACCCTGGATCGCGCCGCTATCACCCAAGGAGTTGGTGAAGCTACCGGTCCACCTCGGTGGTTCAGCGCCGGGAAAAGTTCCATTGATCCTGGCACTCCCAAAGAAGGAACCGTCCATATCCCTATAGACAGCAACACTGCTCGATCCGTTGGTACAACCAAAGAATTCGCCAGAGCCGCCGTCTTGGTCGATATAGTCGCCGCCGTAAAACTCGCGCTTCTCGCCAGCGGGAGGACACATACTCGCCGCTGTCCCGGTGCCGCGCAGCATGTCTATATTCGCGATGCCCGCGGCGTCGCTGATCGGCCTGAAGATGACGCCGGAGTCGATGACCTCCGGAGACGGGGGGAAGGACAATCCCCATCTCCCAGTGAACGCCCCTTCGACAAAGACGCTATCGGCTGCCGGCGTTGGCGCCGGGATCAAGAAAGCAAGAACTACGAGTTGTCGAAAACGCATGCTACTCCTTTTTTGCGCAACTGCCCTGCCCCAACTCCACCCATTTCAGGCTCATTCTTGGATTGGAAAATGCTAAGGCGGCCGCAACGGCGCTCCGGTTGCCGCGGTGAGGACAGCAAGCCACGATGGGTCTCTCTGGGGCAGATGTCGAAGATCTTCTCGCGGAGCGTGGCATCACCGTATCCTACGAAGCCATTCGATCCTGGTGCCGGAAGTTTGGACCAGCGTATGCCCGCACTCTGCGGCGGCGTCAAGGTCGAACCCGGTGACATCTGGCACGTGGACGAGCTATTCATCACAATCTGCGACAAACGTCGGCATGAAAACAGCCGTGCCTCCCTCGCCGAGCTTGTCGGTGATCTTGTAATGGCTGATCGTGCGGCCGACCACAACGTCCAAAATGTAGCGCTACCAGATACCTGGTGATAACAAGCCTTACCACCAGCTATCTGGCTCAGACCATTCTATCTCATTGGACGCGGAGGGGTTCGGCTTTTTCCACGACGCGGACGAGGCCTCTGACCGGCGGATTACTGGTGGTAATGAAATTTCCCAGACAGCTATCCGACGAACTCTCATGCTCGGTGGCACCTTCCAGAGTCTTGTTGTGCGTGATGGTTTGGCCGATCATCGGGTGCTTCCCTGCAAATTTTGCAGTGTCGACGGGCTTCGATCGATCAGCGGGCCAACTAATTCCGCGTCAAGAGTCGGTCCCGTCTAGAGGGGCCTCCGGGAGCACTGCTCATGCAGCGGCAATTGTGCTTGATTCAGACCACTGGAATTCTTACAGTAGGGGTATGAAAAAACAAAAGCCGCGCCCCGTGGACGAGATGAGGGAGGAGGTCGCTCGGCTCCGCAACGAAGGCCTGTCTTTCAGCCAGGTCGCCAAGGAGTTGGGGATCTCGAAGAGCTACGCCGTCAAGCTCTCGAAACCCCAGAGTGACCGGTCACCCCAGCCGGTCCACGGTCACCTCGGCCTGAGTGTCCGCCAGAGAAAGTTCGCCAAGGGCCTGCTCGAATGCAAGACGCAAAAGCAAGCGGCTCTCGATGCCAACGTGCCACCGGCCAGTGCGGAAACCTGGGCCAGCAAAGAAGTGAGAAATCCGAAGTTCCTGAGCGAGTTCCATAAGATTCTCGACCTTAAGGGCCTGAGCGAGGAGAAACTTGCCCAGATCCACGTCGAGAATCTCGAAGCCACCAAGACAATCGTCGCTACCCATGACGGCAAGATTACCGACCAGCTCAAAGTGCCAGACTATCCGGCCCGCCAGCGAGCGGTCGATTCGGGTTGGGATCTTTACCAACGTCGCAAGCCGGCGGAGGTGGAGCAGCCCTACGTGCCCCAGCCCATTATCATCAACCTTGAGAAGAAAGCACTGATCGAGGGCCTGATCGGTGGGCCGCTAGAGGGGCCGAACATCAAGGTCATTGACGTGCTCCCGCAAGAATCCGACCAGGCCGCGCCGACGGCTCCGAAAGACTGAACTGGAGTGGGAGAATTTATCTAGGTTCGGAGTTTCAGCAATGCCACCTGAGTTGGTTGAGGAATATCGAAAACTAATCGGCGCGATCGAGCGGAAAGCGAAAGATCGGATCGCCGGTGGCTACGAAGAGCAGATCCGCGGCTGTCACAAGCCAGATCCAGATGACCCGGAACCGGAAATACCCACCATTGCCTCGTTCACCGAGCATATTCAGTCAAACGCGAAAAGTGAAAAGGGAGTCGTTTCCACTGACTTTATTCGCCGAGCGACTTTACACGATCTCGAGCAGGCAGATTGGTTTTGGTCCGCCGTCTTGGGATGGCGGAACGCCAAGTTTCACACTGTGGGTCACCGGTGCTTAAAGTCCGTACAGCAGGCCTTGCGGGAGCGCTTCCCCAACGAGGACTTTGGTAACAGGCTGAAGTCGTATTCGAGTGAGGACTGGTCGAAAAAGCTCCGATTGAAACGGAGCGTTGTGCTTCGGCGGAAGGGGCCTTCTAAAGACAATCCGGCGTCCCAAGACGCATTGGACGCCGGGAACGACTACTACTACTTTGTCCACCCGTACTGCAAGATCTGGAAGCGGATCGCGAGACGCTTCTCACGCGACGAGGAGTATCAAAAGTTGCGAGCGTGGCTGCTGGATGGCGAGATCCCGCCGAGTGTCCGGGAGAAAGTGAATCGACCGGCCAGAAATCGCATCATTCATAAGCCCGCCAGACTCCAAACCGCCAACGCCGAGACTAAACTAGATGCCTTCTTTCAATTTCTGCGCAAGCGGAACAGACCTTCCCGCAAGTTCCTAGGGATTTTTCTCAATCAGCTATTCTCGCCAGCCGACCAGCCCGGCAGCAGAGCAAAGCAGCTCGCGCCTAGCCGCATGGCAGAACTGCTGGCGTCCGAACTGGCCGAGATCGCCGTGAACGAGCTGCAAAAGCATCTCCAGACGCAGAGGAAATCTCCTCTAGGGCATGTTAGCTTTTGATCGCTGGATAAGTTCCCGCCAAAGGCCACCTGAAATTGTTCTTGGCCTGTAACTCCTTTTCCCAAAGGGACATAGGTGTCATTTCGACCCTCTGAGTCATCGCTGGCTTGGTGGCAGTCTGTGGCGTAAAGTGGGTTCAGAGGTCACAGAATGGCACCAGAAAGCGGAAGAGCACCCACACTTGACATCCCCAACCGCCTGTTGACTCGCAAAGAGACCGCTAACCTGCTCGGCTGCTCAGTAGCGGCCCTTCGCAGGTGGGATCGTCTGGGCTCCGGGGTTCGCGTAACCAGGCTGGGTAGCTTGATCAGGTACTCTCCAGAGTCCATCCGGGCGTTCGTGCAACGCAACTCCCAATCGGAAGAGAAGGCGCTCTAATGGCCGTCTCGACCAGTCAGCGATTTACCAAGGCGCGGCCGTGCCCGATTTGTGATGGCTACGACGAGGCACCGCGGGGACAAGGCATCCGATGCTTCGGTTTCTTCAGCGATGACGGCCGGTACGGTCATTGCACGAGGGAGGAGCACGCCGGCACTTTGGAGCAACACCCGGACAGTGGGACCTACGCCCACAAGCTTGCTGGGGACTGCCACTGCGGGGTTCAGCACGGTCCGCTCGGCCCCGGTGGAAACTCGACGCGCCAAATCGTGGCGACCTACCCCTACACCGATGAGAAAGGGGCTCTGTTGTCTGAGGTTGTACGGTACCTCCCAAAGGGTTTCCAGCAACGTCGGCCCGACGGTGTCGGCGGCTCGATTTGGAACAAGAAAGGGGTCAGAAGGGTCTTATACAATCTGCCCAAAGTGATTGGCGCGGAGGTTGTGTTTCTGTGCGAGGGAGAAAAGGACTGCCACACAATTGCTCGCTGGGACTGGGTAGCAACGACGTGTCCCGAGGGTGCAAAAAAATGGCGGGAGGAGTTTAGCCACTACTTGCGTGACAAGCGGGTGGCGATTCTGGTCGACGCGGACGAGGACGGTCGCAAACACGCTCGCCAGGTGGCCCGTAGCATTTTGGGGGTAGCCGCGTCGATTCGAGTTCTGGAACTTCCAGGCGCAAAGGACGTGACCGAATGGGTTGAGAAAGGCGGCACCAAGGAGGAGTTCCGTGGACTGATCAAGCAGGCGCCCGAGCTGGATGCGGCGGGGTTGGCCCTGTTGGAACGCAAGTGGTTTCCGGTCAGCCAGGGAACCGAAAAGAACGGCCCCAAAGCGCCCAGTTCGCAGAAAAACAAGTCATCGACTCAGCGAGACGATCTCGTAGCGGTTGGGATGAGCGCAGAGCTTTGGCATGACCTGGACGGCGAAGCGTACGCCACGATCAAAACGGATGGCCACAAAGAAAATCAGCGAATTCGCCACAAAACCTTTCGCAAGTGGTTGTTACGCCAATACGGGCGCCTTAACCCAATCAATTTGACGGGGGGCGGGACGCGGCCTGGCGCCGCTGGTTCCCAGCCACTTTCCGAAGCGTTGAACGCTCTTGAGGCTCTGGCTATGGATGGCCTTGAGTTAGAACCTCGCGTTCGCATCTCAGGGGCCGGGGACAAAGTTTATGTCGACCTCGGTCAGCCGAATTGGGAGGCGGTCGAGATCAGCTCGAGCGGGTGGCAAATTATCACGGACCCACCCGTGAAATTTATCCGGCCGAACGGGTTCAGGCAGCTTCCGACGCCAAGATTTGACGGAGATGTCGGCCGCCTGCGCCGCTTTGTGAACGTGCGCAACTCAGGCGATTTTATCCTTGTACTGGCTTGGCTAGTGCGGGCACTATGTCCAGTAGGGCCCTACCCGGTACTCGTTGTGAATGGCGAGCAGGGCTCGGCCAAAACAACCCTCTGTCGCCTCCTTCGAAGGCTTACCGACCCAAATCTAGCCGAGGTTCGCCCTGCGCCACGCGATGAGAGGGATCTTTTCATCGCGTGCCGGAACAGCCATGTCGTTGCGATTGACAACCTCTCCTCCCTCAAAGCCGAATTGGCGGACGCGATGTGCCGTGTGGCAACGGGCATAGGTTTCGCAACACGGACTCTTTATACGGATGTTGACGAGACCATTATTTGCGCCTGTAAACCTCAGATCGTCAACGGTATTCCAAACCTGACCACGCGCTCAGATCTGTTGGACCGGGCAATTGTGCTCACACTACCCGCACTACGAGACGATGAGCGGCAAACCGAGGAGAAGTTCTGGAAAGAATTCGAGGAAGAGAGTCCTTTAATACTTGGAAAACTGTTTGACGCAGTCGCTTGTGCATTGCGGCGACGCCCAGAAGTCCGGCTTCAGCGGCCACCGCGAATGGCTGACTTCGCCGTGTGGGTGGAAGCTGCGGCCCCGTCACTCGGTTTGGAGTCAGGTGAGTTTTTGTCAGCCTACGAACGGAATCGAGGTGCAGCTATTTCCGATGCACTTGAAGCGAACCTCGTGGCGCAGGCCGTGATGGATTTCACCGAAAAGGTGGGCCATTGGGAGGGAACCGCGACTGAACTGCTGAACGTACTGAGCAAAGACTTGCCAGAACACACGAGGCACGGGAAAATGTGGCCTAAGACGGCAACCCACTTGTCGAACCGCCTCCGACTGGCCGCACCCAACCTCCGGCGCTTCGGAGTGTCAGTAGAGTTCGATCGTATTACCAGCCGGCGGACCATCTGCCTAGATTGGGTCGGACAAACGCCGTCATCACCGTCACCGGTGTCACGAAATGCCAACAACTCCTTGAAAACAAGCGCCATCGAGGGTGACGCTGGGGTGACGCTGGCTGACGGCAGTTCTGAATTGACTGTCACGAGTAGGTCGTTGAAAACAAGGGATGGTGACGCTGGTGACGCTGGTGACGCGGAATCTGACCATATTTCTAAATGCGTGATCGAGGTATAGGTCCGGTTGAAGTGCTGAGCCTCGTGGAGCAGGCCGGCGGGGAAGTGACCTTGCTCGATACCGGCAATCTCCGTGTTGCGACTCCAGAGCCTTTGCCGTCCGCAGTGGTTGCTGGCCTTCGGTGCCACAAAGCGGCTGTCGTGCGGTTACTGGGTTCAAGGTTGAAAGAAGCGGCAGCCCCGAAGTCTGCAACAAGCCAAAACCGGAACGCTCATGGAGTTGTCGAGAGCGCTCTCGTTCGGCCTAGGAAGCCACGGGCCGATCATGACGAAGATTCATTGGTAGCGATCCTAAAGGGCCGTGCCATCGCACTCTACTCTGACTTGGTCCAACAAACCCTGTGGCTTGTTGCCGACGAGGAAGACGTTAACAGGTTGGCGGAGCGGCGCGGCGTTGTCTACACGGCCCCGGAGATCCGGGAAATCCTGAAGATCAAAGATCCCCAAATCGTGGCTGAGATCCACCGCTGGAAGGAGATCCACAACGCGACCATCCGCAGTGTCGAGAAGCCAAAATCCTAATTTCGCCAACTCGGAAACCTGACTTCGTGGCCGAAACCGCTCCGGTCGCAGACGGAGTTCCTTTCCGTTGGGCGTCGCATCCGCGAGTCGGCAAAGACCACGAGGCTCGCGCTCGCCCGCGAAGCCGAGCATCCTCCTGTCAGCTACTGCAAAGTTTACAGCGGAGAAGCGGCAATTGTGACGTGGATTGTGACGTAACTCGGCTTGGGTTACCGCTTTTCATAGGGTGCCATGGAGTGCTATCATCTGCTACGAGTCTCATCGAAAGGCCGATGAAAAAAGCACTAGATAGCAGCTCGTAGCAACGTGTCACACAGCGCCCGCACAACTTACAAGCAGGAGGTCCCGAGTTCGAGTCTCGGACCGCCCACCATTGTTTTCAATGGTTTAGCTGCATCATCAGATCCTCGGAGATGAGCACTGTAACTATTTTTGTAACTATCCGTCAGTGAGTCGGCTCCGAAGAAGCCTTTTCAGTTTGCTCTCGCTTCGTCTCCAAGTAGACATCCATCTTTTGCGCTGCGTCGGTCAGGTCCCTGTCAGCCACGATGTTATAGCGTTCGTAGACCGAGCGGGTTTTGTGCCCGCTAATGGCAGTGGCGGCATTGTCAAGTTAACTGCGGTCGGCGACAATCGGCTCATGGAATCGCTTTATCGACGCCACCGCTTTCCTCCGGAAATCATCAGCCACGCCGTTTGGCTATACCATCGGTTCACGCTGAGCTTTCGCGACGTCGAGGATCTTCTTGCTGAACGCGGTGTCACCGTGTCCTATGAAGCCATTCGATCCTGGTGCCGAAAGTTCGGGCCTGAATACGCCCGCACTCTGCGGCGGCGACAAGGGCGGCTCGGTGACATCTGGCACGTGGACGAAGTGTTCATCACGATCCGCGGCGAACGACATTATCTTTGGAGAGCAGTGGACCAGGACGGTGATGTCCGCGACATTCTGGTCACACGCCGCCGCGACAAGAGAGCCGCCAAGCGCTTCTTTCGCAAGGTGTTGAAGCAGCAGGGGAGGCCACCGTGGCAACTCGTAACCGACAAACTTCGAAGCTATCCGGCCGCCCACCGAGAGGTTTCCCCATCCGTCAACCATCGAACCGGCAAGTACGAAAACAACCGAGCTGAAGTGTCGCACCAGCACACCAGAGAGCAGGAACGCCAAATGCGTCGATTCAAATCAGTGCCACAACTCCAACAATTTCTCTCGGTCCACGGCCCGATTCACAATCTGTTCCGAGTAGGACGGCATCAGCTCAAAGCGGTCCATCATCGACTCCTGCGAGAGCGCGCTTTTACTGACTGGAAGACGGCGACTTGTGCCTGCTGAAATAGAGAAACTCCGGGCGCGCTCCAGGGCAAGACCGCCTCGGGCTCATTAACTTGACAATGCCGTCCGAAGAGTTAGTGCTCTTCTTTTTGCTTTGTTTGAGGCGGAAGCTTTCGCCGTTCATCTCCAGGATATGCACGTGGTGCGTGAGCCGATCGAGCAGAGCACCCGTCATGCGTTCCGATCCCAGGATCTCGGTCCATTCGTTGAACGGCAGATTCGAGGTCAGCAGCGTCGAGCCCTGTTCGTAGCGCTGGGAAAACACTTCGAACAATAACTCTGCTCCGGTCTTCGACAACGGCACGTAGCCCAGCTCATCGACAATCAGCAGATCTTGCTTCGCTAACTGCTTTTGAAATCTCAGCAAGCGCCGTTCATCTCGGGCTTCGAGCAGTTCGTTCACTAACGCAGCAGCCGTCGTGAAGCGTGTTCGATAGCCGCGCTGACAAGCGGCCAGTCCCAACGCCAAGCCGATGTGCGTCTTGCCCGTGCCGGAGTTTCCCAGCAGCAACACGTTTTCGCGGCGGTCGATGAACTCACAGCGTGCCAGCTCCAGTACCAGTTTCTTGTTCAATGCAGGCAAGGCCGGAAAGTCAAACGTGTCGAGACTCTTCGTCACGGGAAATTTCGCGGCCTTGATGCGGCGCTCGGTCGCCCGCTGCTCGCGGTCGAGTAATTCCAGCTCGCAGAGTTGCTGCAGGAAGACCCTAGAGTCCAAGCTTTCGGCGGCGCATTGCCGCGCCAGTTTGTCGTACTCGCGCAGGAAAGTCGGCAGCCGCAACGCTTTCAAATGCGCTTCGAGCAGAAGTTTCGACCTCGCCATCAGCTCACTCCTTGCGTTAACAACGCCAAGTAGTCCGCCGCGGAAGTTTGCTCAACTTGGGCTGCCGGCAGGTGCGGATACTTCGTCAGGTCCAAGCGCGGCGGCCGTTGCTCGATGCGGCACAACACGAAGTGCTTGACGGCATCGAAGCCGATCGTTCCCAACTCGCAGGCTTGGCGCACGGCTGCGGCAACGTCCTCGAATCGGAAGTCCTCCAGTAGTCGCAACACCTGCACGTACTCGCGCTTGCCCGGCTTGCCTAGCCGCGCTTCGAGCAAGCCTCTCAAGCGCGCGAACTCTTCGGGCAGTTCCCAGCCGACCAACGGGGCCGCTTGATCGAGCGCATTCGTCTTGCGTTCCAGCAGCGCCAAGTAATGCAGCGGATCGAAGATCAACTCTTCGCGTTCGTAACTGCGCCGGTGGCGCGCGATCTCTTCACTGCCACAACAGATCACGACTTCATCGACGTAGCCTTTCAGCAACACCTGGCGGTGGCCGTAGCGTGTCGGCACCGAGTAGTCGTTGGTGCGGTAGCGCACCAGCGACAGCGACGTCACCCGCGTGGTGCGTTTGTCGCAGGCGTCATAGGGCGTGGGCGGCAACTTCAACAATGCCTGGCGGTCACGCTCGAAACGTTCATCAATCGTCTCCTTGTGCCCCCGCAAGCGCCGCTCGCGATTCTTCAGGCACTGGGCTTCGAGCTGTTCGTTCCAGGCTTCCCAGCTTTCAAACCTCGGAATCGGCACCATGAAATTCCGTCGCGCATAGCCGACAAGCCCTTCCACCTTGCCCTTGTCGTTGCCTTTGCCCGGTCGCCCGAAACGATCGGCGAATAAATAGTGCGACCGCAGTTCGCTGAACACTCGCGTGCGCTTGCGCGTACCGTCGCCGAGGATCCGCGCCACCGCCAAGCTCGTGTTGTCGTAGACGATGCTGCCGGGCACGCCACCAAAGTAACGAAACGCTGCATTGTGCCCTTCGCAAAAGGCTTCCGTGGTCTCGGCCGGAAAAGCTTTCACGAAAGCGTCATCGCTATGCGGCAAATCGACAACCAAGTAGTGCGCCTTGCGTTGCACGCCGTTGATGACGACCAGCGCTTCGCCGAAGTCGGCCTGGGCGTCCCCCGGCGGATGTACCAGCGGCACGAACATCTCTTGTCCGCCCAGCTTCTGCTCGCGAACGTAGTCCTTGACGATCGTGTAGCCGCCGGTGAAGTCGTACTCGTCGCACAAACGGTCGAAGATACGTTTGGCGGTGTGATGTTGCTTTTTCGGTCGGTCTTGATCGTCCTTTAGGATCTGATCGATGATGCCGCTAAAGGGATCGAGCTTCGGCCGCCGCACCGGTTGGCGCCGCCGATAGCCCGGCGGAACGGCGTAGCGCAGCATCTTGCGCACCGTCTCTCGCGCCAAGCCGAATCGCTTGGCCGCCTCCCTTTCGCTCATCCCTTCGACAAAAACACTGCGTCGCACCTGAGCATATAGCTCCACTCGATACATCCTTCCGGTGTGCCACAAAACGCCTCACAAATGTTTTATGCACCGCTTCAGGCGG
>Ga0114996_10002748_pt1 | contig 22431 bp, 13 predicted proteins | sample ArcticOcean_MG_C_4_FD_87039 | JGI IMG/M metagenome (GOLD analysis project Ga0114996, IMG submission 87039) | Marine microbial communities from western Arctic Ocean - ArcticOcean_MG_CB4_134 | ecosystem: Environmental > Aquatic > Marine > Oceanic | place: Arctic Ocean: Canada Basin | collected... | reverse complement strand
TGCAGTCCGCCGATCGTTTCGACGTGAACGACCGACGGCGCTACGTGAGCTGCGGCGGCTTGAATGGCCCGCTCTTCGTCGAGTGCAATGTCTTCAGCAAACACGCTGCCGCGCGCGGTTAACAGGACAGCAACCGCAGTGATGCATCGACAGAAGGTGATAACGGAGTGTTTCATTGCTGGTCTACTACTTGCCCTTCGATGCGGGCAGGTTAATTTGGATCAATTGTTGGTCGCGCATGACCGTGACGCGCACCTCGTCGGCCCGATCGAGAAAACCAAATTCCTCTTGGACCGTCTTGCATGTGCGCAGCAACGTGTCGCCAACGTAAAGGATCAGGTCGTCTCGGCGAAGACCGGCTTTGGCGGCTGGTGAATCGGCTCGCACCTCATCCACATAGGGCGGCGTTCGTTGCAACACGTCGGGAACCAACACGATGCCGATCCCTGAGAGCGAATGCGGGGCCTTAGGCCGTCGACGCGCCGATCGTTTGGCGTCGGGCCGTTGCTTGCCGGTGAGTATTGCTTCGACCGGCTCTCGGACGTGCTCAATCGGCAAAGCGTAATTAAGCCAAGTATCGTTTTGCGAGCTGCGCAGCTCTTTGCCTAAGAGCCCCAACAGGCGTCCTCGTCGGTCGGTCAATGCCCCACCGGCGGCACCCGGATTGTTCGTCACGGCGTCCAGCACATAGGCCGGACCGGTATAGGGTGTTTTGTAGACACCACGCCGGGCGTCGAGTCGGGTCGTGGCCGCGACGACGCCGCGCATCACGCTGGCCTGTTCATTCCCGGTGGCGACGCCAAACAGATTACTGAACGCCAGGACACGAGTACCGGCAGAAGCTGTGGCGCCGCTCTTGAGCGAGAAATGTGGCAACTCTTCAGCGTCGATTTTCAGCACGGCCAACTCGCGGACCGGATCGGCCCCGACCAGTTCGGCGGTAAACCGTCGACCGTCATCGAGCGTCACGCGGATCTCATCGGTATCGAGAACATAGCTCCACACGGTGAGAATGTGGCCTTCGGCCGACAGCAGCAGTCCGCTCTGATACGACTCGAGCCCGCGCACACCGCCGGCACCATAGATCTTGACCATTCGCGGTTGCACCTGCTGAACGACGTCGGCCATCGAGCCCGCGGCGCGCACTTGCTCGACGGTCGAGGCGGCAGATAGCGCACCTACCAGCAGCAGCGTCCAAGTCGTCGTTCGCATTTTCGTCCATTCGATCATGGCGAGACTTTCTTCTCCAACTCGAACTGCGTCAGATCGAAGACGCCAAAGATTCGATCTCCGTGGCGAACTTCGAGTCGGTGTGGCAATTGTCGCCCATCGACGAGGCGTTCGTTATGGAAATAGATCTCGCATGGATCGGCGTCCTCGTCGGCGGTCATTTCGAGTGCCTTTAGCTGCCCCGTCTTGACCGAAAACATCAGGCGACATTCAACACCCTCGTTCACCGCCGCCAGGACGTCGAGCATCGGGCCATCGCCGCGGTCAGGCATGGTGCCGACATAGAACACCTTGCCAAAGCGATCCGGTCCCACAAGCAACAGACGCCGCCAGCAATGCAGTGCCGCCAACAGCCCGCCGCTTCCCTTCGGTTTGAGATTCGAGCCGAGCGTACTTCGTACATCGACGGTCGACTGACCGCCGGGCAAGATCGCCACGGCCTGTTCGTCGCTCAGGCGGAAGCGAAATTGCTGGCCGTCTTGCAACTCTCCACCGAGAACCCAAGGTCCGGCAAACTGTGTGAAGTCGCGCTGTTTCGTGTAGGCCTTCCAGATTCGCGTGCGGTGTTGGAGGTTGTAGAAATAATTCGCGTAACCGATTCGTTTCTGATAGTGCTCGACGATCACCTTGGGGGTCGATTTCTTCGAGGATCGTTTGAGCAGCCGGGGTCTGGGGGCCGGTCGCTTCGGTTTGTCGCCGGGTTTCTTTTTGGGCGACGATTTGGGTTTACCTAAAGCTTGTGCGGCAAGTTCGCCGGTCCGATGGACACCTCGCAAACGGACGAGGATGTCAAATGTCTGGCCTTCGCGACGATAAGTCAGCGGCACGCGCCAGTCCTTGGGATAAATCCCCAGGGCGTTTTTAAAAGCGTTCACCGTGCGAATGTCCCGCCCAGCGAACTTGACGATCTCGTCGTCATACCTCAGACCGCGGCGATATGCGTCGCACCCTTCGAGAATGTCGGTCACCACGACACGACCATCAGCGTCGGTCGACACCGTGGCCCCGAGGGTGGCGTGGTCAACGATCCGCCCGCTGTGCAGATAGCCGAGGAAGTTTTTCACCTGATTGATCGAGATGGCATAGCCGACGCCAACGTTCACACGACCACGTTTCTCGAATGAGCCGCGCCCCACGATGCCGATCACCCGACCCTGAGAATCGAACAGCGGTCCGCCCGAGTTGCCAGGATTGATCGCCGCGTCGGTCTGAATACAGTCGGCATATTCCAGCAGCGTGCCGGCCGGATATTGATATCGATGCACGCCCGAGATCAGGCCATAGGAAACGGTCGGCCGAAAATCGGTTGCCAGCAGAAACGGATTGCCGATCGCAAACGACCAGTCGCCTGCACGGACCTTGTCGCTGTCGGCCAATTCGGCGTATGGAAAGCGATACTCAGGCTTGTCTTTGGGCGGAAACAACTTGATCAGTGCCACATCGCCAGTCGGATCGATGCCGACGATCACCGTGTCGTACAGCACGCCATCGGCCATCCCACACTTCATGTGATGCCCCGACGGGTTGGAGACGTGAAAATTGGTGAGCGCGAAGCCATCGGGCGAGATCACGACGCCCGAACCACCGCCGGACGCCCCTTTGGCGCCAAACACTGCCACGACGGTCGCGGAGGCCTTCTGTACGACCTCGATGCGGTCTTGTTCGGCCTTGAGCACGGACGGCGCAACGGTAACCCCAGGTGCCGCCGCCAGCGACGACACGGTCAATACGATCACTAAGATGCCGACTATTCGCGTCATTTCGTCAGCCTCGCGTTACAGAAATCGACATGGTCCGATAGTCCTTGCCCCTTGCCAAAATCGACCATAATGAGCAGTCGGCGGACTCCCGTCACATCGAGCGACAGCGAGCGGGGCTTGGCATCGCCGGCGATCGCCTCTTTAACCAACGTCTTGTCATCGCCCAGGATCTTGACTTGGGCATGGCCGTAAGGACGGACCGCGTCGTCGATCCCCAGGGTCGCGTGAAATCGCGTGAACTGTTCGGGCAATCGGTAAACGGCGGCCGAGCGGCTCCGCATCGCAAGTCCCTTGGCATAGGTCACGCCGGCCAGTTTCAGCGGGCGCCCCTCAAGCGAGCGGTCTCGGCGCGGTTGGTTGTTTTTGGTGCGATTGTCGATCTTTTTCCCAAGGCGAAAAAACGGCGTCCACTTCGTGCTCTCCGGATCGAGGTCGCTCAGATAGACGGCACTCGAACTGGCGTACTCGATCTCCGCGATCTTATCCCAGGCAATTGATTGTTTCAGTTTCGTTGGAGTGGTGACCGCGAGTTGCTGGTCGGTCGACTTGAGCGCCATAGCCGCCAGAACTGTGCCGTTACGCAGTGTCACCCGACCGATCGTCTCGGGCAGCCCGCTGGCCACCGCATGATGATAGATCATGCCAAACACTTTTTTGCGGCTGACGCGAAACGTTCGTTCTTGCAGGCGGAAATGAACCTTTTCGTCTGTTACTTCTCCCAGCGTTCCTTGCAGATGATCGATGGTCCCGGCTTTGCGAATCACCAATCGGTCGTTTTCCGTGCGAGTGTCTAGGATCCTCTGCCATGCCCGATCGCCCTCCTTCGAAGGCGGCGCGAACCGCACTTGAGCGACGTGCCGGGTTTCGACACTGGCCGTTTGTTCTCGCGACAGCTCAATGGATGCTTTCTGGGAAGCGACGCGATAGGAAGTGGCGAGAAGCACCGTGCCGTCGACGAGTGTCACTCGTACTGCATCGGCCGGGACCGACTGTTTTTTTCCGCCGGGCAGCGCGATTGTTGCAATCTGCGCGCGGGGTATTATTTTCTCACCAACGGTCACGCTTGCGGTGTCAAGCGAGACCAGTTTGCCGGCGATCGTTTCGCCGCCGAGCGTGCGCACCGTGACCTCGGTCGCGACGGCCGAAGACGTCGCGAGCAAGAGGATAGTCAGAATTAATTGGCCGAAGTATCGCATCAGTATTTGCTAGTCCCTTTTGCTCTTGTTCTCTTCGTTCTTCTCGGCAGCCAAACGGCGAAAATAGTCTTCGATCACATCGCGATAGTGCGACGGATAGGCGGGCCCAATCTGTTGCAATGCCTTTTCGCGATCCTTAGGTGACAGGGCGCCCCAACTCTTGCCTTCGCCGCCGAGCGACTTGCGGGTCACCTCGCCTTTGCCCTTTCCGCCGGCGATACGGCTCTCCTTGGCCGGCGTGGCTGGGCCGGGTTCTCCGCTTGAACCTCCGCCTTCTGCCTCTTCCTGTTGGTCTTCGAGCTTCTTGATCAACTTGTCGAGCGACTCGATGACGCCCTTCTGTATTTTCTGGACGTTGTCCCCAGCGCGTCCCAGTTCGAGTCGCCGCTCGAGGTCCTTCACCCGACGCCCGATGTGGTCGAGGCTCTCGTCCTTGACCGGCGCCAGGTCGGTTCGCATCAACTCGGCCAGTGCCGCGTGACGCCGGGGAATCGCTTCGCGGCGTTCCAGTAGCTTGTCGAGGGTTTCGAGCGCATCTTCTTTTTGCAGCAGCCAGTGATAGGCCACACCTTGATAGAACAACAGCGACGCCGGGTCGACGACCTGCTCGGGAGTGAGACCTCGCAGTTGTTCGAGCGACTCGTCATAGAGTCGATGCTGCGCCAGCCAGCGGCCAAAAAACAACCGCAAGTTGTTACGCACAAAGGCCGCGGTCTTGTCGCTGGTCAACAGATCATAGTCCGGGATCGCGCCTTGCTTGTGCGGCTGTCCGCAGTCCGCCGCGAGCTTCGCTGCATTTGGATCAACCATCGCAATACCCTGGACGACCGCTTCGAGCAGTTTGCCCGCCTTGGCGATCTGCTTGTCGTCCGCCGGCCACATCGCGGTGACTCGCCCGCGAGTGGCATCGTCTGCGTCGGCGGTCTTGAGCCAGGCGAGTACTCGAGTACGAACTTCTGCCTGTGTCGGAATGGTCCACGTCGGCTCGCGCCCAAGATTCCCCTCCGCCACGGGCGGCAGGGCGCAGACCGTCTGCGACGTTGCGGCGGCGATAACCGCAACAACCAATACAATCAGCGATGGGCGGGAGATAAAAGCAATCATTGGTTCTTACCTAAGATTAGGTCATGCATGATCTTATGGATTTCGCGTTCTCGCTGGGCGAGTCGGTTTTTCGCTCGTCGAAGCTCCGCTGAGTCGCCGCCCGACTCAACTCCCAGGTCATGATAACGCTTCGTGCGGCGATTCACCCGCAGTTGCAGCGAGCGGATCATTTTTAGTTCGGAGATGATATCGACCAGCGGCGGCTCCTGTTGCGGTCCGCCGGCCTTGCCCCCGGATCGTTTCTTTCCCTTTTTTTCCTCCTGGTCCTTAATCGCCTTCTTAAACGCGGCGATCATCTCTTCTAACGCGGCGATCACGTCTTCTTCTACGCCTTGTGTGATTGCCCCAACGTGCGCTTCGGCCAATCGTCCGGCGACTTCGACCATGTCCTCGCGAAGATGCTCGAGCGCAACCGGGAATGCCGCCGCGGTGCCGTCGTCTCGCAGGAGCGTCAGTGCCCGATCGGCCTCGGCGATGATTTCCTTCTCGTCGCGGCTCAGTCGCGTGGCGGCCAAGTCGTCGTCGCGCGTTCGATCCTTGACCGGCACCTTATCGCGCTTCTTGGTGGCTTCATAGACTTTGGTCTGGCGTTTGAGCATTCGTTGAAAGCGAGTTTCCAGCAGGGTCAACACCTGCTCGATCTCCTCTTCGCGAAGCTGCCTTAGAATCTGTTCGAGTTCGGCCAGCGCCTGGTTGAGTTCCTGTAAGGCCTGGTCTTGCTCTTTGGCGGCGCCGTCACGCTTGGCCTCTTCAAGTTTCTCCTGGGCCTGTTGCATGCGCTTGCGGGCCTGTTCGAGCCGGCGACGTGCAGGATGTCCTTTTTCCTTTGGTAGCGGCTGCGGAGCGTCGCTCTTGGGTTTGCCAGATTTCGAGTCACCCGGCTTCGGATCGCCGCCCGGTTTGCCAGGCTGCGATTTCTCACCGTCAGCCGGCTTGGTTTTCGGTTTGTCCTTGGGAGGCGTCTGGCCATCGGGCTTCTGAGAGTCGCCAGCTGGCTTTTTCGGTGAGTCGGAATCACCCTCTTCCGGCGGTTCTTCATTGTGCTTGATTTCCTTGCCGAGCTTGTCGGTCTGCTCAGCCAGTTTCGCCTGGCGCTCGGCCAGTTGCTTTGCGTCGTCGCCGCCTTGCGTGCGACCTTGAACGCCTTCCTGTTGTTTGATCAGGCGGTTGATCTTTTTGATGTAGCTGCGGATGCGTTTTTTTTCCGACTCGATTCGCTTGGCCTGATTCTGACTACTGAGCAGCTCAAGCAATTGTTTCAGATCGGCCTTTAGTTCGCGTTGCCGCTTGGATGCTTGATCGAAGTCCGCAACGCCGCCGGCCCGCAGCCGTTCGATAATGTGGCCGAAGTTGTCCTGAATCGCCTGCTGCTTGCCGAGCTTGACGGCCCGTCGCAGAAAGGCCGCCTGTTGCGGATCGGTCCGCGCGGTGTCTTCGGCCAACGTGATCAGTTTGGCTTCGAGTTCCTTATAGATGCCAAGCGCGGCCTGTTGACGTTTGGTGACATCGACGGACTTTTTCCTCTTCTGGGTCGCAGCATGTCCGGCGACGGTCCAGGATAGGCCACCGTAGATCAGGGTCAACGCGATGAGTAGGGTCGTTAATCGTCTCATGGCAAGTGCTTCCAGAGGTTCCTAGTTCTCTAAGTCGTCCAAGTCGTCTAACAGACTGCGAGCCTTCTTGGCTTTTTCTTTCTCGGTCAGACCGTTTAATTCGCCTTGCAGTTCAATCAGGCTGCGGAGGGTGACCAGCAGATCGCTCAGCCGTGCCACGTCTTGTACTTCGTCTAGCACCTGATTCATATCGACCAGGATCACGTCGAGTGCGGCAACCGATTGGCTCTGTAGGGCTGTCGCCTGCTCGGCGTCGTCGGCGATCTTCTGCAAGCGACGGACCTGCGCGTCGACCTTCGCAAATGCCTTACTGCTCATTTCCTTGAGCCGCCCGGCAATCCGTACTGTGAGTCGTTCTTGAAGCTGCGTGTCACGAATCCGGTTATTTCGATACTCCGCAGCCAGATCAAAAAACGACTCGGCCAACTCGCCCGTCTCGTGGGCGCTTCGATCGGTGTTCTGTAAGGTGCGTTCCAGTTTTGCCAGCCGCTGCGCTAAGGTCGGTGGCGGCGATCCGGCGAGTTCGGTTTCTGTGTCGACCTTTTCGGCATCCTCCCCGGTGTCCTCGGTTGCCACTGGTTCTTTATCTGGATTGTCGTTCTCTTGCTTGGCGAAGACAAGAGCAGCCAGGCTGTCGCGGGTCTCGCTTAGCTCGTGGATGATCGTCTCCAGCCGGCGGCGAAACATGATTTCGCGAGCGTCGAGCATCACTCGAAGTTGGTCGAGGGAAACGATTTCGAGCTGATATCGTTCGCCGCTGCCGACGTTCGGCTTGTCGGTCACGTCAAATGCGTCCGAGGCCCGAGTCACCACATGCAACGTCTGGCCAGGTTGTAATCGGGGCTCAAACAGGCGGGCGTCGAGCGCGGCGGTCTTGTCGCTCACCGAGCCGCTCGCGCCGAACTTGAGCGGGGCGCGAGTTGGCTCCGCACCACCAACGTGGTATTCGAACCAGGCCTCCTTGACGCCATAGTAATCCGAGATTTTGCCGGTCACCGGCAGTCGTGCATCGGGGACGATCGCGCTGCCAATGCCACGCAGGCGAACTGCGACCTGCGGCGGATCGTCCGGCACCGCGCTAAGCGCCAATCGCACCGGATCGCGGCCGGTGATGCCATCGGTATCGGTGAGCGTGAACAACAGCACGGTGTCTTCGAGTAGCTGTCCGAATTCCAGTCTGAATTGCTTGCGGTCGTTCGATGAAGATGGCCGAAGGGTTGCAACCGGCTCACGCTGTTCGCCGGTTAGCTTTTCGACGACGACCTTTACCAGATCCTTATTTGCCTGGGCATGGACGACGATCGTGGTTCCTACGGCAACCTCGACGACGCCGGCGGCGGGTAGCTCTTCCTCCTTGGGCCATCCGTCAATGACCATGTATTGTGGCCGCATGCAGGCCAACGTCATCGCGTTGATCGTTGGGCTATCGACCACTTCGAGTCGCAAATCACGCCGACGAGCGTCGCCACCTTGCACGTCAAGATTAAGTGAACGGTGCAGCCGCTCGAAAGCAAACGTGTAATCCTGATACCGATCCCGGCCTGCAACCGCGATGCCGTGGCGATTCATATAGCTCTTGTTGCGTGCGCCGTCGTCCGTGCGATAGCGGAGCGTGACTGTCTCGGGGACGACCATCGTTGTATCGGCCTTCACGACAAGCTGAAAGTCGGACCCCTTGGCGATCTTACGCACACCGAACTCGTCGAACCCTTCGACCAGAATGCGCGTTTCGCGTGGCCAAAGGTCATTGGACATATGCACGGCCCGATCGACCCAAATGTCAAACGCGCTCTCGCAGTTGATCGCAAACCCAACGACCGATCCGCCCAGCACAGCGACAGCAGTCAGTGCCCTAACGAGTGGCCGAAAATCGAAGATCGACCGCAGATTCACACCATGGGCCGCATGCTGTGCCCCGCCGGAAGTGTAGGCCAGCATTTCGTCGTTGAAGGCTTCAGTCCGCTCCGGCGAGTCGGCTAAACTTACGGCGGTCAACAGACCATCGTCGAATCGGTCGAAACGTCGCTCCAAGACCGTCGCCATGTTGCGATCGGTCAGCCGGACGAATGTGCGCCGCAAGACATAACGGTAAATGACCACAGCACCAACCAATCCCGCCACGGCCAGCATTGCCTGTCGGACCACGATCGGCGGTTCTAACAGCCAGTCGATCGCTAAGCTAATCCAGAACGCACAACCGAGCCAGGCCACCAGCAGCAGAAACCCCTGAACCCAGACGTAACAGCGCACCGCTCGCCGTAATCGCGCCAGTAGCGACGTGATCGAGGTGGGCAGTCGAGTTGATGGTGTGGAGGGGGACATTTTTGATTGCTGATTTATGATTTGGGATTTGATTTAATCATTTGGCCGCCGCGCCTGCGCGGCGAATTCTTGCTACGCCAGTTTCAACAGCCGTCGCAGTAGCCACTCCAAGCAGAGGCATCCACACACCAACACCATCATCCAACGCATCCATTTGGTCTCCCACGTGCGGTCGAGGATGCCGGTTTCGTAGCTGATTTGTGTGGCGTCGGGCAACTGAGCGGCAAGGCGGTCAACTTGGTCGGCACCGGTGAGCCCGACGAAGTATTGACCACCGGTGCCTTCGGTTAGTTCCGCCAGCAATTTGTCGTTACGCATGCTGTGGTCGCGTTCGAGGTTGGGAATCTGCACGTCGATTGATTTGGTGAGGATTTCCCCATCGGCGTTGGGGACCTCGAGTTCCAGCCGATAAAGTCCCTCTTGGACGACCAGCAGCTGGCCTTCATAAAGGCCGTCTTGCTGGTCGTTCTTGGCGAGCGTCATGGTCGTCGGAGTCCCCTCGGGAGCAACGACTTGCAGCGTCACTTGTGGCTCGGTGAGCGGCTTCTGCTGTCGGTCCGATAGATTGGCACGCAGATCGATGGTTGCCCCGACGACGGCGCGATCACGACCGACCGACAACACGCCGCGGCGCGAGCCTCTGAGCATCCGGCCCTGAGAAACATGGCGAATCAACTTCGTGTAGAGCGTTTCAAAGTGGCTTTCGTCGACCGCCCTGAGCCGCCAGAACTCGCCGCTTCCCTGATAAAGCACGCGACCGGCTCCGTAAAACTGCTCTGCCAGATAGATCGGCTTGCCGATCTCGATCGCCGCCTCCGGATCTCCGAATTCGGCATAGACCACCGCTCCCGGTTTGGCATCGGCTACTGAGAAATATCCATAAACGCCGGTGAGCGCCCAGGCCTGCTCGCTGTCGACGGCCGTATCACCGAGCCATAAGAACGGCGCATCGAGCCCCTCTCGCGTAAACTGGAGCGGGTGGGCCTCGTCACGTTGGAATCGGTCGTCGTCAGCCTCGACCAGATCGGAGAAACTCGTACGGAACTTTACAGGATAAAGATTGCGGATTTTGGCCATCTTGCGGCGCGTTCGATGGTCATTGACCCAGCGGCTGGTCGCGACGGGACCCGCGGTGACGATCAACCCGCCGGCCTGCGTTGCGACCCATTTCTCTAGCATCGAGACTTGATCTTCGTCAAGGACTCGCCAGTCGAAATCGATTGCCACGATGCAGTCGTAGCGAGCCAACTCGGTGGGGCTGATGGGAAACTCATCGAGCAGCGCGTCGGCGTCCTGCACGATGCCCGCCTGCGCCGTTTGCAGAATCACGTCGACCGTCGTATTGTCGTCCCGATAGAGTAGATTTCGTAGGAATCGATACTCGCGCGTCGGGCCGCTGGCCATCAGCAGAATCCGACTTTGGCGGTCGACGATCTCGACCACTTCGCTGCGGTGGTTATCGCGCGGGTTGGTATCTTCAGTGGGAGGTTCGACCTTGTGCGTTTACACGCGGCGTCCGTTCTGACCGGTTTTTTCTTCGCTGGAGTTGTCGATGTCGAACTTGATGGTCGTCACCTGACCATCTTCGCCAAGCTCAATGCGGCGGATCGCTTCACTCTGGGGCGGTGTGTCGGCGTTGCCACCGGCCGGCACCGACGACAATTCGACGGTGACGGTTTTACCGGCGAGGCCATCGGCTTGTAAGTATCCGGTCACCGTAAAATCATCGCCCGGATAGGCCCGGGGCGGCGCGATCAGACCGCTGACGGCAACATTCACCGGGCGAATCTGCGAGCCCATGCCGATGGCGAAAATGCTGATTCGATTTTCACGGGCCAATGCGATTGCGGCCTGAGGTTTGACGCCGGCGTTAAGTCCGCCGTCGGTCACCACGATGACGCCGGCGAGCGGCGCGGAGCGTTGCTGGTAGATCCACTGCAACAAGGCTTGGCCGAGACGCGATTCGTTGCCCAGGGGACTCAAGGCCGTTGGCCAGTCGATGGTTTCGTCACCCGCCACGCCCGCCGATTCGTCATCATTCTGAACGAGAACTGGTAGCCCAGGAGGTTCTTCTTCGGCGATGATTGGTAGGTCAAGCAGCACCGCCAGCGGCGTACTTGGATGCGTCAGATCGATCCAGGCGAGCGACCCGGCCGCCACGATGAGTGATAACGCTGCCAACGTGACCCAAGGCCATGGCGGAGCGACTTTGCGCCGCAAAAGACACATGATCGGGTAACCCAATAAACAGAGCCCAAAGAGTCCGCATGCTGAGAACGCCGTATGGCGAAGCGGCGCGACGAATGCGGACCGCGGTTCGACCGACGTCGGCGCATCATTCTTTTTCGAGGTGGGAACGACTTTGTCTAGCGTAACGATCCGGCTGCTTTCCTCGTCGAATCGGGCCACAATTACGTCGTGGTCCTGACGAAGTCGTGGAAGTAATTCACCCTGCGAGAGTTCTGCCACCAGTTGCTCGCTGCGGCTGGAACTCGCCGGTCCGCTGACGTCGTCGCGCCGGCTCATGCTGCGGCTGGTGTCAGCCAGTACCAGCACGCGACTATCCCGGGCGACACGCTTCTCGGTTCGCCATTGCGGTTCGGCATAGAGCATGACCAATCCGGCGGCGGCCAGCAGTCGCAACACGACCAGCAAGGCGGCGGCCTTAGCGCCGATGCCGACGCTGTCATAGCGATACATCATGATCACAAACAGTGCCAGGGCGGCAAAAATTCCGCCGGGCAACAGCCAGTCGGCGTTGGCCTGGATACGTCCCCATTGGAACGTCATCCGCGTGGCGGTTTCGGCAATCATGGGAACCAAATGGATCATCGGCCGGCTCCCTTTCCGACGGATCGGTGATAGCCGGCGGAATATGCCAACACCTGCTCGCCAACCAAGAGCCCGACCATCAGCAACAACAGCCACGTGCTCACGTTCGAGCCGGCCTGTTGGCGAGGCGAGGAAGAGAGTGTCTCGGCCAAATAATATCGATACGGCAGATCGCCCAAACGGACGGCTAACTCTTGTGGACCGGTCACCGCCAGATCGCCCTCGCTGGCGTCGACATTCAGGGACCAGGCACGACGTTCTGCCACGCCGGTCGATCGGGTCAGTTGGGCTTCGTAAACGCCGGGCAGGGAGGTCTCTTGCTGATTCTCCGCGCCGAGCGTCGCGGACATCACGGCCAGATCTTCCTTGCTTCGAGTCGCGTCGACCACCAGCGTCGCCAGAGGAGAACCCTCTTCATGCGGCGTGGTGAACGTGACCTGCGGCGAATAGTCGCCTCGATCAAGGTTGGCCGTAATCACCGATCCGACGCGACGATCGTCGTCTCGCATGCGTCCGTCGCCCAGATAGGCCTGCGTCTCTTGCAGCGTGATGACGTAGCTGGGATTGTTGCTCCCCCAGTTGTTCCAGCGACCGATCGGGGTGTCGACCGGAGAGGCCTTGGTTAACACCGCAATGACTCGGCCGTCGCCGTGGTTGCGTTCGACGGCCAGTGGAGCGCCGTTGCGTAGTCTCGCGATCACTTTCGCACCCGATTCGGCCGTCGCGGTCCAGCCGTCGGCCGCCGCGAAGTATCGTTCGACCAGTACCGTATTGATAAAGCTGTTCCGCTCGCCCCGAAAAATAGAAAAAATCGGGTGATCGGTCACTTCCAGATCGGGAGACTTATTGAGTCGATCGACCGGCAGATCGATGCTACGCAGCAGCGGTAGCGGAAACAATCCCTCGCCGTCGCGATAGAGCGAGCGGTTGATAAACGTCGCATCGGTGTTTTCGCCAACGAAAAACGCTACGCCGCCACCACTGTTGGCGTAGGCTTCGACTCGCTCGATCGCCGAAGGGTCGAGCCGTTTGAAATTCAGCAGATAGACTGCCGCGTATTCGTCCAACGCATGATCCCGCAGGAATGAGGGCCGTTCGATCCGAGGACTCACACCGGTCTTGGCCTTGCCGCGCGGGTTGAGGGCCCAACTGAGCCGTTTGGCGTCGTGGGCCAGCGGGTCTTCGTCGATCACCAGCACCGGTGTTTCGATGTCGAGTTGGACCACACAGAATCGTGCATTGTCCGCGACGACGGCATCATCGCCCAACTGACCGCTGACGGTGTGTGTACCTGCCGACTCAAACAGCACCTGAAAGTCTCGCGTGACCGTCTTGCCGGGGCCGATCTCGGGAATTACCACGCCGGCGCGTCGCGTGCCGTCTTCGTTGAGCGTGATCGATACGTTACGTCGGGTCTGCTCACCAAAGTTGTGCACCGCCACATTCATTCGCAGTGGCACGCCGGCTGCGCGGGGGCCCGGCGCTGGCCCCAACGATTCGATTGCCAGATTCGGGCGGACTTCTTTGACGCAACTCACCAGATCGATCTGCGTATCGGCGTCCGCAAGTCGGCTGAGCTGTCGGTTCAGGTCGGTCGCGTCTTGCCACTGGGCGGCGCGGAAGTCAGAGATGACGTAAACGATTCGCGTCTCGTCTTCCTTCTTCGACGGGAGACGATCAATCGCCTCGACCGCGGCGACCGGTCCGGCCGACGTGTGCGAAACGACAAGCCCATCGAGCACCTCGGCCAGTCGGCCCTGGAAATCGCTGTCGACGCCCTCCTGCGCCAGCAGCGGCCGCTTGGTGTCGGCAAGGGAGAACGTAAGCAGCGTGAACTCCTGCGACGACTTCTCGCCGGCCAGTCGCGTGCCAAGGTCCCGGATCGCTTGTTTGGCTCGATCAAACGCCATGGTGTCGCCCTGGCGATCAGCCATTGAAAAGCTGTCGTCCAACAGCACAACGTGATGCGTGCTGCTGCCGCCAAGCAACTCGGTCCACTCGCTCGGCAGCACAGCCTGAGACACGATCAGCACCACGACCGCAACGGCCGCCATGCGAGAGAGCAGTAGCAGCAACTGCCGCAGCAAAATCCAGCGACGGTTCTTCTTCTGGGCCTTGAGCAGAAACTCCATCGCCCCCCACTGAACTCGACGATGGCGCAGCATGTTGATCAAGTGGATCAACACCGGCAGTGCGATGACTGGCAGCGCCCAAAGCAGAGATGGATGGTTGAAGATGGGCATATAGATTGCTGATTTATGATTTCAGATTTGGAAGTTGTGTTGCTTGACGATCTGTGGGGGATATTTAGCCGTCGCGCCTGCGTGACGAAACCAATTTCTAATTTCGATGATGCATTCCCAATCGATTACTCAGGTACTTGGCCAGCGCCGCGTCAAGCGGATCACTTGTGCGAATCAGGTCATAGTCGGCCGCATGCATCGTGCATCCCCGACGGACTTCGCCGAGGAACTCCTCGACCGCTTCGAGATAGCCCTCACGCAGCGCTCGTGGGTTGCAGTTGAGGTGCTCTGGCAATTCGAGCCCCTCAAACCGCGTCGGGCCGCTGAACTGAAAGTCGAGTTCATCATCGTCCATCACATGGAACACCATCACGTCGTGGCCGCGTTGGCGGAGCAGCTTCACGCCGCGCAGCAGCCCATCGCGTGGGGCAAACAGATCAGAGACAATCACCATCATCCCACGCCGCGGCGAGGTCTCGGCGATTTCTCGCAGCACGGGATACATATCGGTCTTCTCGTCCGGCTCGGCGGCGGATAGCGCTTGAATTACCGAGTTGAGATGGGTCCGTTTGCTCCGCACCGGAACCGTCATGCGGATCCGCTCATCGAACGAAACACAACCGACCGCGTCCTGTTGCCGAAGCATCAGATAGGCCAGCGACACCGCGATCGTGCAGCCATATTCGTACTTGGTCAGCGGACCGCTGCCATAACGCATGCTGGCTGACCCGTCGACCACCAGCGTGCAGCGCATGTTGGTGTCTTCTTCAAACTGTTTGACGTAGTACCGATCCTGCTTGGCCCACACCTTCCAGTCGATGTGGCGCATATCGTCCCCGTGCGCGTATTCGCGGTGCTGCCGGAATTCAATCGACTGCCCGAAGTACGGACTGCGATGCATGCCGGACAAAAAACCCTCGACGATGTGCCGCGCCCTCAGATCCATCCGGGCGATGCGCTTGATCGCCTCAGGATGCAAAAATCTTTTGGAATCGCTCATCGCGGGTTAGTTCATCTTCACGGGTAGGAGTCACGGAAAGAATTTTCTCGATCACGGAGTCGGCCGTGATGCCTTCGCTTTCGGCGGCAAAGTTGAGCACCATGCGGTGACGCAGCACCGGCTTGGCCAGCGAAGCAATATCGTCGGTCGAGACGTGTGTGCGGCCGGTCAGCAAGGCTCTCGCCTTGGCGCCCACAATCAGGAACTGTACGGCGCGGGGGCCTGCTCCCCAACTGACCTGATCCGAAACGAAATCGGGCGTGCCCTCTTTGCCGACACGGGTCTGCCGGACCAGCGACGTGGTGTATCGAATGATGTGATCCGACACCGGCACTTCGCGGACCAGTTGTTGTAGTTCGAGAATCTCGGCGGCGCTGAGCACCGGTTCGATCTGGTCGCTGAACGAACCGGTCGTGCGACGGGCGATCTCGACTTCTTCCTCGAAGCTGGGATACTCGACATAGATCTTGAACATGAAGCGGTCCTGCTGCGCTTCGGGCAGCGGATAGGTTCCTTCCTGTTCGATCGGGTTCTGAGTTGCCAGCACAAAGAACGGGGCGGACAGTTCGTGGCGGACCCGACCGACGGTGATCTGTCGCTCTTGCATGGCCTCGAGCAGCGCCGCTTGCGTCTTGGGAGGCGTGCGGTTGATTTCGTCCGCGAGGATGACGTTCGAGAACAACGGGCCTTCGAGAAATCGCACTTCGCGTGATCCGGTGGTCTTGTTCTCTTCGATGATGTCGGTGCCCGTGATGTCGGCTGGCATCAGGTCAGGCGTGAACTGAATTCTGCTAAACGACAGGCTCAGGGCCCTGGAGAGCGTGCTAATCAGCAGCGTCTTGGCCAGGCCCGGCACACCTTCGAGCAGTGCGTGGCCCTGGCTGAACAGCGCGATCAGTAGCTCTTCGATCACGTGGTCTTGACCGACGATGACTTGCGAGAGCTGTTTGCGGATTTTATCGCGGGCCGCGCCGAGCTTTTCGATCGCAGCGGCATTCGACAGATTGGTCGGTGGGTCGGTCATGGCAGGTTAATTCCTAGCGGGAGAAAGTTGTCGTCGTATTTTTCGAGTTCAGCGTGTCAGTAGGGCCTATCGTTGATAAATCGGCAGCGTCCCGTTGTCGAGTTGCAGAATAGTCAGGTTCATTGACGTCGTGTACACCGAGCCGATGTAGCCCTGGGTCCACATGGCGTGCTTGCCATCGTCGCGCGCTTCGGAGACGAGTCGGCGATAGACGCGATCACGGTACTCTTTCCACAACTTGCCGCCCTGACGATATCGGACCTGGGCGTAGTAGTAGTGGGCATAGTGCCAGTGCCCGAAGCCTCGGTTGCCGATGTTGTCGAGATTCTTCTCGCAATACTTAAGCAGCTTGGGGACGTATTTGCTGTCGTACTCGCCGGCGTTAAACAGGCAGGCGACTGCTGCGGCGGTGATCGCCGGTCGACCGCTGCCGCCCTTGGAACTGTACTGCACGCCACCGTCGTCGCGGGTGCATTTCTTGATGTAGCCAACGGCCTTGTCGATGATTTCTTTGGGGACCGGAATTCCGGCGTTGCGACAACCGCGCAGGCCCTGCACTTGGGTGATCGTGGTCGAACCTTCGTCGTATCCTCGCCCGTCTTTGGCGCTCACATAGCCCCAGCCACCTGCCTTGGTCTGGGCGCGTCCGGTAAAGACCACCGCGCGGGTAAGCACGTCGACCAGTTTGGTGCGTCGATCTTGGGCCTCTTCCTCTCCCACCACCTGAGAAAGAAACAGCATCGCGAAGCCGTGCCCATAGGTGTACCGATCATCGCTGCGCGGGTCGCCGATCAGGCCGTTGGTTTGGCTGCGCTCGGTCAAATACGAAACCGCCCGGCGGATCTGCGGGGCATAGCGCCCTTGTGTCGTGGTCGAACCCTCGCCGAGCATCGCCATTCCGGCCAGCGCCGTCATCGCCGTAGGATAGCGATTCTCGTTGGCCGTCCAGCGACCGTCGCGACCCTGCCGGCTGGCCAACCAAGCGAGGGCATGGTCAACGGTCCGCTTGACCCTTGTCCGATCTTTATCGGCCGCCACGGCGGGATGGCAAAGGGCAGTGAAGAATATCGTTCCGATCAGCAGAGCCGCAAACCAGGGACGAGCGATCAGCGCACGCGAGTGGTTCGAGCCGGAAAAAATGGGCTCGCTAGCGCTTTGTGCTTGCACCCGCTGCGGCGCGTTGGTCTTGATATGTGCTTTAGTTGTCAACATCGATACCGATCTCCACTTCGATGGACTCGTTAATCGGCCTCTTACGCGAATTGCCCGACGAGAACGGGTCGTCAAATGACTTGCTGTCGGCGTCGAACGGGTCGCGGCTGAGCTTCTTCTTTGGCCTGGCAGGCGGCGCTGGCCCCTGATAGGGCGGACGCGGCGCGACCGGTTCGTCGGTAAACGTCAGCGTCGCAAAGGCCAACTCTGTTGCCGTGCTGCGACGGATGAGCGACATTGCTCGCCGGCTGCGATCAGCGACCGCGACGTAGCTTTCGAGCGATTGCTTGATTCCTTTCTCTTCGTGCAACAGCCGCCCCGTCCGTTTGTCGAGACAGAGCGTCTCCCAGGTGAGTGCCGCCGGACGCCCCGGACGCGGTTTACGGGTGACGCGGCGAGAAAAGATAATCGCCGGCAAATTGCGAGGTTGGTTGAGCATCAGACCGAATTGACTAACTGCGGCCGGCGACGCCCACTGTGGTTCGCCCGTTTTTCGGTCAAACGCCTGGACATAACCGGTGATCTGTTTGCAATCGAAACCGCTTGGTGACGCCGCGTAGGCTAAGCCCGGGGGCACTTCGCCGGGGGCCCCGTTGGTGATCACGATCCACTGATCCTTTGAGGGCAACACGAGAAGTTCCTTGAGGTCGCGTGGCGTCTCGATCGCATGATCGACCACCGTCCGACCATCGGTAAGGTCGACCAAGACCAGACGTCCGTCCGGCTCCAGCATGGCCGCGTGCTGGCTGTCGACCAGCGTATGCCTTGTACGGGCCGCGAATTTCATCGGCGTACAGATTTCTTTTGAGTTCCAAGGATCGATTAGCTGGAACTTCACGTCGCCATCGTCAATGGTTCGCATCAGAATGTTGCGTCCCGCGGTCGCTAGCCAAGAGGTTCTGCGTGGCACCTCTCGCTCGCCCAGCCGTTTTCCGTCACGTGCATTGATCACGATCGCCCGTAATGCCCGAGGCGGCAGGACGAACAACAGTTCGTCGTCGCCCCAAAGATGGCAGTTCTTGGGCAAATCTCGACGCACCCAAAGCGTCTCGCCCGTAGCGAGATCGACACAGACCAGATCCTTGAGTCGCTGAAAGCAAACTCCATGTGGGGTGACGGGCCCCATCGGTCCGACTTTTTTGGCGGTACGGTTCGTGTAGCGATATCGATTCCACGAATTCGAAGCGAGACCTTGGCCCACATTGATGCCAGGGATCTCCTCGTTGCGCCGTTGACGCCAAAGAATGCTCTCGCTGTCGCCTCGCGAAGCACGCAGGGTGTCAATCGCATAGATCACGTTGCGAGAGGCGAACAGCATCAGATGGCCCCGCGCCTTGCAAAAGCTGGCGCTGGCCACAAAGGGGTAACTGCCGCGAAAGGAGTCGGACGTGAGCGAGATCTTCCAACGTTCAGCCCCGTCGGGGTCGCGTGCCGAGATGATGTGGTCTTCTTGGTTAAGATGAATCGTCGTATCGCCGAAGGCCGAACCGGGCGTTCCGCGAAGCGCGACACGAAACGCACGGGTGATCGACGGCGCACGAACCGTGGTAAGTGGCGACGAAGTGACCTTGACCCGGCCGTGTGGCCAAGGCGACTGGGCATTGAGGTAACGGCGGGCGGTCGATGTGTCGCGAAGCCCGTCGACGATCTGCCGTCCGGTCTTGCCGTCAACGCAAACAACGTCGGCAAACTCTTGAGTCAGTTGGCGGTAATATGCCGAGGCCTCGTCCGCGCGATTGGCTTCGACCAGTAGGCTTGCCAGACCGGCAACCGCTGCGCCGCGTTGCTTAGCCGTTTTTGAAACCGACAATCGACGCAAGAGTCGTTCACGTTCTAGCAACGTCGACGGGCCGGAAAGCTGCGCCAGTAATTTTATGCGGGCGGTATCTGCGGCGGGAAAGTCGGCGAAATATTCCAAAAAGGTTTGCAGATCGGCAATCGACATCGCCTGCTTCTCCGTGGAAAGTCGCGAGGCAATCAGTCGGTCGATCTTGCTGCGATCTTCGTCGGTTGCCTGCAAGCGCAAGGCGGTCAGTGCGGTGCGCAGCCAACGACTTCGTCGCACAGCATAAACAGGGGTCACTTCCTCCAGGTCGTTACGCCGCGAAGGGGTGGCACCAAGGTCGACCAGCTTGAGGTACGCCTCGAGTGCTTCGAGTGTCTTTCCCTTGTTCCGCAATCCGTCCGCCGTGAGGCGATAGAGTGTGGCTTTTTCCCTCGGGCGTTCGACGCGGCGCTGCAACTCTTCGAGCAGTTTGCTGCCCGAGGCATCGGCCGCCTTGAGGCCCTTGAACAATGCCGATACCAGCAACTCTCGGGCACGTTCGTTGTCCTTGTCGTCGTCGACTGCTCGACGAAGGTCTGTAATTGCGGCCGCCACTTTACCAGCTTCGAGCCGTATCTGACCACGTCGGACAAGCGCTCCGGGGTGGTCGGGGCGCGTTCGAAGTTGTGCTTCGGCCCATTGGCGCGAAGCATCAAGCTGATCGAAAGCGGCCAGATGATCGGGCCCCTGCGAAATAATTTGATCGCGCACACAGATCAAGTTGCCCGGCGTAAAACCGGCCTGCAATGGCAACGTGTCGACGATGGTGCCATCGACCACGTTAATGCGTGCAATCTTGCCTGTGGCCAGCGGCAGGTAGTATTGTTTTCCGCTTAAGAATCCCCGCCCGCTGGGAAGCGCCGCGTCCGGTAGCTTCACTGATTTCTCGACCCAGGGCGGCAGGCCATCGGCCAGGCGCATCGCCGTGACTTTTCCTCGCCCAGCGAGGACCACATGTCCCGAGTGGACACAGGCAATGAACAGGTTGTCGCCACGGGCCTTGGCCCATTTTCTCTCGCCGGTGAGCAGGTCGATACAGTGGATCTGACCGGTGCGAGCACGGCTGTTGTAGTTGTCGACCGGCGTGGCGAGAACATATCCGCCAGAGATCACGACCGACGAGTCGGTCCAGCGTTTGCCGCCCCCGTCGGAGTTGCCGTCTTGCAAGGCGCGGACCCGACCGACGCGTGTGTATTGGGCACGCGGATTCTGGGAATAGCGATAGGCCCACTTGAGCTGCCTTGTGCCAAGGTCCACGGCAACAATCGCGCCACTGGAGGTTGGGCAGACGAGCAGTCCGTCGACATAGGATGGCGATGCGCCGCCGTAGCGACGAGGCATGTTGCGCAGCACGTCCCAGTTGACCAATGTCAATTGCTGCGTCCACTGAAGCCGCCCGGTGTCTGCGGCCAGTACCGCCAGGATCACTTGGCCTCGTATTTCGGCGAGAGCGTAGAGTCGGCCGTCGAGCGGCAGTGGCGGTCCAAGAAAGAAGGCGCCAGCCAGTCGTTTTTCGTCCCCGCCTGATCGCCCTCCGATATTCCAGGCGAGCTTGCCTTGGCTCTCGAGTTGGTAGGCGGCCAACCGATTGTAGTTTCGCGGCCAGGCAGGGCGTATCGAACGCCGGCCGTTGGCGTCGATGCCGACGCGGCGAAGCGGCTCGTCCGAAAGTGGCGGAAATTCTTCGACCGCAAACACGCAACTTCCGTCACTCGATAGTCGGCCATACACCGAATCCTCCCACAGCCGACGGTCCAGATTCTCCGCAAAGCGATACGCCGACTGTCGGCGGTCGGCGGTGCCGGTGGATGTGCCCAAACGAAAATCGTCGCGTGGCGGTTGGGACCACCAACGCTGTTTTCCGGTTCGCAAGTCGACCGCCACCAGATTCGAAGCCCCACGCATCAATACCAGATCACCAACCACCAGCGGCGAAAGCGACGGCAAGGCCGCAAAATCTCGCTGACGATAGGCCCGCAGAAGCTGGCTGACCCGCTCGTTCGTGTCGGGGTTCTGTGCGACAGGCAGTCGCCATCGCCATTTTTGCAGCGGGGCTGATCCCTGCGCTACGGCGCTACGCCGAGAATCGCCTCCGTAGACCGACCAATCGCTGGCCCCTGGCCGGTTCACCTCGCGGGGTGAGCCGACCTGTTTGTCGAGCCATTTGAGAAGGTCGTCAGTTTCGGCCGGTAGTTGCGTATCGCGGCCCGCAAGCGACACGACTTTGGGGCCGTTTGATTTGGCCAACTGCCGTAACAATTCGATCGCCCGATCGTCGTAGCCAGCTCGGTGCCAGAAACTGGCGGCCATCACGCTCAGACCCGGTTCGAATCGTCTGGCCTGTTGCGACGCAAGCAATCGATCGCACCAGTTGGCAGCCGCTAACCAGCTTCGATGGTCGCCATGATATTGGGCCAACAGCAGCGCGGCGTCGTGTCCGGCCGTCGTGTGGAAATAGCGGCGTGCCGCCTCGCGGGCGCCATCGATTTGGTTTCCATCGGGCGTCGACGCTAATAGGCGTCGTGCGGCCTCACCGTATTGCAGTTCGTACCACTCGAGCCCCTTGGCTGGAAGCCGATTGAGCAAGTCGGCGGCGCGGTGTTTGAGGCTGTCGGTGTGGCGATACGGCATCTTGGCGTCATGCTTGAGAAAGTAGTCTTCCTTACCACTTATCAAACCGTCAAGCAGTTTAACGGCTTCGCCGAATCGCTTGGCTTTGATCAATTCTTTGGCGGTCGACAGACGCCGGCGCAACTCATACTTTGCTGGCAACAACGCGCCGTAGGCCGAAGTGTCTTCGGCCGTCTGAGCCATCGCCGAATCGAGGTCCGATGGCCCTATGCCCAACATCACCGCACCGGCGACGAACAGCATTCCTATCGGTCGATTTCGCAAGCGCAGTCGCAATCGATTCATGCTGACAGACTCTCCTCACTTGCGATAACTCAAGGTTGTTCCGTGCACGTTGAGCAGGCACTTCTGACCCAACACGCCTCACTTACCAACTTGGTGAGCGCCAAGCTTACTGATGCTTAGTGAGCAACCTGGCAGGAGAGGTTCAAACGCGGAT
>Ga0114996_10002743_pt1 | contig 22490 bp, 22 predicted proteins | sample ArcticOcean_MG_C_4_FD_87039 | JGI IMG/M metagenome (GOLD analysis project Ga0114996, IMG submission 87039) | Marine microbial communities from western Arctic Ocean - ArcticOcean_MG_CB4_134 | ecosystem: Environmental > Aquatic > Marine > Oceanic | place: Arctic Ocean: Canada Basin | collected... | reverse complement strand
TTCTGGCCCATCTTTGAAGAAGCCGAACGCTTGGACTGCGCCCTGGCCGTTCATGGAGCGCCGTCCCAGGGCATTGGCCTCGATTTGTTCAACCGGTTCGCTTGTTCCATGGCGCTGGAGCATCCCTTCTCCCTGATGATCCAGATGACAAGTATGGTCTTTGAGGGTGTATTTGAGCGCTTTCCAGCCTTGCGGGTCGGTTACTTGGAGGCCGGCACCGGGTGGGTGCCCTACATGATGGACAGATTGGACCGTCAGCACGAGGTCTCAGGGCTGGAGAAGGGAGGTCACACGGAGTACTCCGACTGGATGAAGAAGACGCCCAGTGACTATGTGAAGGGCGGCAAACTGTTCTTCTCCTGCGAGGGTGGTGAAGAGAGCCTGCGCTATGCAGTGGAGCGGTTGGGGAACGAGGGCCTGATCTTCGCTTCCGACTTCCCTCACGAAAACGACGCCACTCGATGCAAGCATGAAATCGATGAGATGCTGGAACGTCCGGATCTTTCGGATGAAACCAAGCAGAAGATATTGGTGGACAACACCGTCAGGTTCTACGGTCGATAGGGGCGCAGCTCTGTCACTGGGCACGGCCCCGGAATCAGCTAACACTGGATGCGGTCAGCTAACCTTGCTGTGAGACAAACGTAGGGGCGTTCAATTGAACGCCCCTACGCCCCATTCTTGACTACCTTCCCAACATCCGCGTCGTTCGCTAGCGATCAGAGGGCGTAAATAAACGGCTTCTGCCAAACGACGGCTACGCTTGCCGGCCCAGGACGGCGAGAAGCCGCGTCTGAAGGTCAGTTTCCGCTGGGAGCTGAAGGGAGGCGGCGAACGCGCCGCTGCCCGCCGCCATCTGTGCGACATCAACTGCTATGGGGTAGCAGGCCTCAACCAATTCGGGGTCTAACGTTGTGTTTTGGCCCGTTGCCTTAGCGACATCCCATCCATGAACTAGGTTGTCCAAGAAAAGTTGCCCGGAATACTCAGATCCAGGGAAGTCACCAAATGACAGGTGGCAAGTCGCTTCCATTGCACCCGGAACAGCGACCGCATCCGTGGCGGCAGCGACCGCACCCTTCTAGTCCCCGGCAGGGTCGTTGGTTAGCAAGTTGCCGTCGAAACGGTTGCCCACCTTCTGAGCCGAAGCCATGGCCCGGAGGTAGAGATTGGGTTGATCAGCCATAAAGAAGTCTCCTTTCTTGCGTGTTGTGATTGCCGAGTATATCGGCCCGTGCCGTCGCCAGCAAGGCGAGGCTGACGCTAGCTGAAGCGGCCCGTAATGTAGGCCTCAGTGCGCTCTTCTTTCGGGTTGGTGAATATCTGAGACGTTGGTCCGTACTCGACGAGATATCCGCTGCGCTCTTCGGACACCATCAGGAAGGCGGTGTAGTCGGATACACGTGCTGCCTGCTGCATGTTGTGGGTGACGATAATGATCGTCACCTCCGGGGCCAACTCCCGGATGAGGTCTTCGATGGCAAGTGTGGCGATAGGGTCCAAAGCCGAGGCCGGTTCGTCCATAAGGACAATCTCTGGCTCCACTGCTAAGGCTCGGGCTATGCAGAGGCGCTGTTGCTGGCCCCCTGAGAGTTTGAAGGCGCTGGTCCCCAAACGGTCCTTGACCTCCTCCCATAGGGCGGCCCTGCGCAGGGAGCGTTCAACGGCTTCATCCACGTTGCCCTGGTAGCCATTGACCTTCAACCCAAAGGCTACGTTCTGATAGATAGATTTGGGAAAGGGGTTGGGCTTCTGGAACACCATACCGATGCGCGACCTAATTTCGGTGGGGTCCACAGAAGCATCGTAGAGGTTGGTCCCAGCGAACATGACCTGACCGCCCACACGCGCTCCAGGTATCAACTCGTTCATGCGGTTGAAGCAGCGCAGAAGCGTGCTCTTCCCGCAGCCTGAAGGCCCTATGAGGGCCGTAACCTGGTTTTTCTCCACCTCCAGGTTGATGTCCTTCAGAGCCTGGAAACTACCGTACCAGACGTTCAAGTTCTTGACGTTGATGGCGATTTCAGCGACTTCAGCCACGTTACTCCTCCGATCTGGTCTGGAAGCGGTTGCGTAGGTAGATGGCCACTGCATTCATGGAGAGAAGAATGACCAGCAGAACGATGATCCCCGCTGCGGCGATGCCGCGAAAGTCGTCCCCGGGGCGTGAGATCCAATTGAAGATCTGAATGGGGAGAACGGTGAACCGGTCCAGGGGACTGCCTGGCACGAAGGTCAAGTACACCAAGGCGCTGATGGCAATGACGGGAGCGGCTTCCCCTATGGCCCTGGACATGGCCAAAATTACGCCGGTGAGTATGCCGGGCAGTGAAGACGGGAGGACCACGCCGCGCACGACCTGCCACTGTGTAGCCCCCAGCGCGTAGGCTGCCTGCCGATAAGTATCCGGCACCGCGCGGATGGCCTCCCGCGACGCCAAGATGACAATAGGGAGGATCAGAAGGGCAAGGGTCATTGATCCGGCCAAAAGGCTGCGGCCCAGGTTCATCCAGGAGACGAAGAGCGCTATGCCGAGAAGGCCATAGACGATTGAAGGAACACCGGCCAGATTGGAAATGTTGATCTCAATGATGGTGGTGAACCAATTCTTGGGAGCGAACTCTTCAAGGTAGATGGCTGCGCCTATGGCCAGGGGAATGGTAAGCGCCGCCGTGAGTACCATGAGGTAGACCGTGCCGGTCATTGCTGCAAGGATGCCAGCTTCTTCGGCGTGACGGGATGGATAGTTGGTGAGGAAATGCCAGCTCAGCCAGGGAACTCCTTCTATCAATACCTGGATGACGAGCGTGAGCAGCCCAGCGATGCTCAGAACCACCGCGCTTAGAAACAGCGCATAGAACACCACCCCGGTTATCTTTCGGGCTGTTCGCCTGGGCGTGAAAAGCTGTTCGTGTTGTTTCATGGAATGTTCCTAAGGCCTCTAGTACTTCTCTCGCCACCTGCGAACCACGAAGTACCCCAAGACGTTCATCACAAGGGTCATGATGAACAACAGGAAGCCAACGGCGAAGATCGTCCGAAACTCCAAAGATCCATGCACAGCTTCGCCAAGGGAGACTTGAACGATGTAGGCGGTCATGGTCTGGATGCTCTCCATGGGATTGAGGGTCAGTTTGGGCGTGGCGCCGGCAGCAATGGTAACTAGCATGGTTTCGCCGATGGCCCTGGACAGAGCCAGGATGAAGGCAGCAACGATGCCCGAAAGCGCGGCCGGAACGACCACCCTCAGCGAAACCTGGATGCGGGTTGCGCCCAAGGCGTAGGCCGCTTCCCGCAGAGACCGAGGCACCGCAAGCATGGCGTCCTCGCTGAGAGACGACACCATCGGCACGATCATCAGGCCCATAACGAGACCAGCGCTGAGTGCGTTGAAGACCAGAAGCTCCGGAAGTACCTTTTGGAGCATCGGGGTGACGAAGGTGAGGGCGAAGAAGCCGTAAACGACGGTGGGAATCCCGGCGAGGACTTCCAGAATTGGCTTGATCGTCTTGCGTACCCGCTCGGGGGCATATTCTGAAAGGAAGATGGCTGTAGCCAACCCAACCGGGAGGGCTACAGCAGCGGCTACCGTGGTAATCAACAACGTACCGGCCACGAGGGGCAGCACTCCAAAGGACTGGTAGGGAGGACTGAACAGCGGGGACCACTGTGTGCCAGTAAGGAAGCTCCAGACGGGCACATCCAGGAAAAACTTGATGGCCTCGTTGAGCAGGGTGCCGAGAATACCGAGGGTCGTGAGGACGGAGACGAGGGCGCAAAGGAAGAAGATTCGCTTGACCAGCTTCTCTTGAAACGCAGCGCGCCTTCGGCCGGTACGGCGAAATGCTGATGGTGTGTTGGAGGCTATCGACATTCTGTGTGGGCCATCCTAGTTCTGGCCCTCTGTCGTTGCCGCCGTTGGGATAGGGAGGCCATCGCCCGTGAGCTTAAGCTTGTTACTTGCATAGAGGGCGTCGTCGAGTGGAACGTACCCCACCTCTTCCACGAGGTCGCTTCCCTCATCCATGTAAAACTCAAGGAATGTGAGCACTTCTGGGCGGGCGAGGGAGGCCTCGTTTACGTAGATTAGCAAAGGCCTAACGAGGGGTTGGTATAAGTCGGCGCGGATCGTTTCGATGCTGGGCAGGACGCAACCTCCCCCGTTATCGACGGCAACAGCCTTGAGCTTATCTACGTTCTCGATGTAGTAGGCGAAGCCAAAGTAGCCAAGAGAGTTGCGGTCGCCGTAGACGCCCTGGACAAGGAAGTTGTCACTGGCGGAGGCGAAGTAGTCAGGCCTGCTCGCCTGCGCCTGGCCTACGATAATCTCGGTGAAGAAATCGAAGGTGCCGGAGTCCGTGTCAGGCCCATAGAGGTGGAGCGGCTTGTCGGGCCATTCGGGACGGACCTGATTCCATCTGTCGATAGTGGAACCTGGACTCCAGATGAGTCCCAATTCCTCCACGGTGATGCAGTCAATGAAGTCGTTGCGGGGGTGGACTACAACGGTTAGGCCATCAATCGCCACATCAAGGGCCATGAAGTTGACGCCATTTTCGGTAGCGGCGTCGATCTCCTGCTGCCTGATTGGACGTGAGGCGTCAGCGATATCGAGTTCGCCCACGACGAATCTTTTGAAGCCTCCTCCCGTGCCTGACACACCAACGTTAACGTGGACGCCTGAGTGAACCTTTTGGAACTCCTCGGCTGTCGCCTCACTTATGGGGAAAACTGTGCTGGACCCGTCGATCTCCAGGGTTCCAGAGAGGGTGCTACCCGTTCCCGGGTCGGAGCCCCCGCATGCTGCGGCAAGGGCAAGCAAGACTAGCGAGGCAGGTAGGCAGATGGCGGAGATAGAAGGCAGTCTAATCCTCCCGATATTGGCCACTCTGTGGTTCAACTAGAGTCTACAGGCTGCCAGCACTACGGATTATTAACGGATTGTTAAGAGAGGGTTAGCGCTTGATGAAGGCTTCCCTAATCCCACTTGGTTGCTTCACAGCAATTGGAGTCCGCACAAGAAAAGAGAAAGGCCCGCTTTTAGCGGGCCTTTCTCTTTTACCTAGCTGGCGCTGGGTTCGGGTTACTCTTCAGTCTCAGCGTACTGGTCCTTGAGTTTCTGGATGACATTGGGGTCGGCCAGAGTCGTTGTATCGCCAACGGCACGGCCTTCGGCGATGTCCCGTAGCAATCGGCGCATGATCTTGCCGCTGCGGGTTTTGGGCAGTTCGGCGGTGAAGAATATCTCATCCGGCCGAGCGATAGCGCCTATTTTCTTGGTCACATGCTGCTTCAACTCGGCGGCCAGGGCGTCCGTCGGGTCGATCTCCTTCCTGACGGTAACGAACGCCGCTACCGCTTGGCCTTTGATCTCGTGGTTCTTGCCTATGGCGGCCGCCTCGGCGACGGCGGGATGGTCGACCAAGGCGCTTTCAACTTCCATGGTGCTAATCCGATGCGCAGCGACATTGATGACATCATCGACGCGGCCAAGGAGCCAAAAGTAGCCCTCCTCGTCGGTACGAGCGCCATCCCCAGTGAAGTAAATATTAGGGAACCGGCTCCAGTACTGTTCCTTGTAACGCTCGGGGTCGCCGTAGATAGTTCGAAGCATGGATGGCCAAGGCTTGGTTATAACCAAGAGGCCGCCTTCGCCCCTGCCAACGGGCTTGCCCTTCTCATCGACTACCTCAGCTGAAATGCCAGGGAAGGGCCGGGTCGCTGAACCAGGCTTGAGGGTCGTAACCCCCGGTAGGGGAGTGATCAGAATGGACCCGGTCTCGGTCTGCCACCATGTATCGACAACGGGGCACCGGCCTCCGCCTATGTGCTCCCAATACCACATCCACGCTTCTGGGTTGATGGGCTCTCCCACGGTGCCCAAGAGCCGGAGCGAGGTCAGGTCATGCTTTCGAGGATGCTCCTCTCCCTGCCGCATGAACGCCCGGATAGCCGTGGGCGCGGTGTAGCAGATGGTGCAGCGGTACTTCTCGATGATGGCCCAGAAGCGGTCCCAGTCAGGGTAATCGGGGGTGCCCTCGTACATCACGGAGGTCGCGCCGTTGCTCAGTGGTCCGTAGACCAGATAGCTGTGTCCGGTAACCCAGCCGATGTCGGCGGTGCACCAGTACACGTCTTCTTCTTTGAGATCAAATACGAACTTTGTAGTGGTATAGGCGCCGGTAAGGTACCCGCCTGTGGTGTGAACGACCCCCTTCGGCTTGCCGGTGGTGCCGCTCGTGTAGAGAAGGAACAGCATGTCCTCGCTGTCCATCCACTCCGGCTCGCAGGTAAGGGGCTGGTCTTTTATTAGGTCGTGGTACCAGTGGTCGCGGCCTTCCGTCATCAGGTCGTCAGCCGTACCGGTCCTGCGAACCGTGACCACGGCCTCAATACTGGGCGTCTCGGCGACGGCCTCGTCAACGGTTGCTTTTAGAGGGAAGGAGTTACCCCGCCGATACCCACCGTCAGCGGTGATGACGGCCTTGGCTTGGCAGTCGTTGATGCGGTCGCGGAGGGATTCAGCGCTGAATCCACCGAATACGACACTGTGGGCCGCACCGATGCGGGCGCAAGCCAGCATAGCGATGGGCAACTCGGGGATCATCGGCATGTAAATGGCGACGCGGTCGCCCTTCTGGACGCCAAGGCTCTTCAGCCCGTTGGCGAACTGGCAGACCTCCCGGTGGAGGTCTCCGTAGGTGTAGACCTTCCAGTCGCCTGGCTCGCCTTCCCAAACAATGGCGGCCTTGTTGCGCTTCTTCTCAAGGTGCCGGTCCAAGCAGTTGTAGGAGACGTTGAGCTTTCCTCCGATAAACCACTTGGCGAACGGGGGCTGCCAGTCCAAGACTTGGTCCCAGGGTTTGAACCAAGATAGCTCCCCAGCCATCCTCGCCCAGAAGGCCTCCGGGTCCGCGTCTGCTTCATCGTAGATAGCGGCATCGCTGATCGTTGCCCGCGCTTGAAAGTCAGCAGGGGGCTCAAAGCGGCGGGTCTCATGAAGCAGGGCGTCAATTTTGTCGCCGGATTCGACCATAATTACCTCCGGACGGCGAGCCTGAATGTAGGTGCGCTAAAACGGCAAATGGAGTGCCACTCAGCAGAGTGCCGCCGTGCCTGCGAAAGCGGTTGCAGCGTATCGAATTTGCACAGCCTTGGCAATGACCGGCAGGGGGAAGGTGGGAAGGGGATAGGGCATCCGACGATGGTGCGCTTAGCGCCCATTCTGGTGTAATCTTGCGCTGCCGGTCTCGGGACGGCGTTGAAAGCTAGCAATACATACGGGAGGCACCTCGATGCTAAAAGGAAAGACGGTCGTTATCACTGGCGCGGCCATGGGCATTGGCCGCTACATGTCAGGCACCTTCGCAGATGCGGGGGCCAATTTGGTATTGGCCGACATTTCTCCAACTGACGATGTCGTTGCTGAGGTGAAGGCCAAGGGCGTTGAAGTACTGGCGCTCAAGGTAGACGTCCAAGATGAAGCCCAAGTCCAGGACATGGTCGCCAAAGCCGTTGAGCGTTTTGGCAGCCTTGATGTGATGGTGCCCAACGCCGCCATCGTGCCCCACTTCCGCTGGGGTGTTCCGCTGTGGCCACGGCTGAAGGACATGGAGACGAGCTTCTGGGACAAAGTGATCAACACAACGTTCCGAGGCACAGTCATCTGCACCAAGGCTGCCTTGCCGCAGATGGAGGCCCAGGGCGAAGGTCACATCGTGACGCTCTATGGTGGGGGATCTGTGACGGACCCCGGCGCCGGCTACGTGGTGTCCAAGGAAGCCATTAGGACGTTCTCTCGTTTCATTGCTGAGGAAGAGCGGCCCTACAACGTCTGCGTCGTATGCGTGAACCCAGGTGCAGCCATCGCCACTGAGAACGCTCCGGAAGAAGCGAAGCAGCGCATGCCGGGCCCCGACTTCGTGGGGCAACGGTTCGTGCTGGCCGCCCAGGTTGGCATGGAGATGTCAGGGAAGCTGTTCTCAATGAGCAACGATATGCTGGTAGAAGAACTGCCCAGGCTGTACCAGTAGGGCTTATCCGGCAGCCTAGATTCCCATTATATGATACCCGGAGTCTACCGGAATCACGGCTCCGGTCACGCCGCTGGACAGGTCGCTGCAGAGGTAAAGGGCGGTCTTTGCCACCTCTTCGTGGGTGATGTTGCGGCGAAGTGGCGACCGCTCTTGGTGGGCCTTCTTCATCTCCATGAAGCGGGGTATGCCGCGGGCTGCTAGGGTGTCCAGAGGTCCGGCCGAGATGGCGTTGACCCGGATGTTCTGCGGCCCAAGGTCGGATGCCAGATGCCGGACCTCGTTTTCCAATGCGGCCTTAGCCGTTCCCATCACGTTGTAGCCGGGGAACACCCGCTCCGAGGCCTGAAAGGTCATGGCGATGATGTTGCCGTCCTCGCCACGCTCCAATAGCGGCGCTGCGTACTTTGCGATGGGTATCAGGGAGTAGGCGCTGACCTCCAGGGCCAGGTTGAAACCCGCCCGGGACGTGTTCAAGAAAGCGCCGCCCAACTCATCTCTCTGAGCGAAAGCAAGGCTGTGCACGACGACCGACAGCGCGCCGAAGTCTCCCTCAATTTCGCTGAAGACGTTGGCTATGGCGTCGTCGGTACTGACGTCGCACTCGAAGGTTTTGGCGCCCTCCAATTCTGCTGCTAACTTCTCCGTACCGTCCCGGAACCGCTCGTTCTGGTAGGTGACGGCCATGGTCATACCTGCCTGGCCCAGGATGCGGGCGATGCTCCAGGCAATGCTCCGATGGTTACTCACACCGAAAACGACTCCGAACTTTCCCGACAGATCTATGGTGTACATATGCCTCCAGTTCCGACAACTTTTTTGTGTTAGCCCTGCACCGGCAGGGAGCAAACGCTTTCGTGCGATGAAGTTGAAGCTAACCTTCTTCCTAGGCTACGGCCACCGCCATTCTGAAGCTCTCAGAAGGAAGTCCGGCAGCGCTACATTGTCGACGATGACATCTATGCTTATGCCTAGGGCTATTGCCCCGATTAACGAGATTCCAATACCTATGAGAACACGAGGTTCAAAACTCTCGTATTCCCGGTTGATGATCCAGGCGAAGACGACTCTGAACACCAAGGCCAGCCGCATGATGGGGGCCACGACGGTGACCGGCGCCATGCTGAGGGCCATGTACCGGAACATCTGTGAGAAGAAGACTGCTATGCCGCCGCGCACGAACCAAGGCGACACTTTGCGATCCATACCCCGTACGTGGGCCCATTTCCCCGGCAGCAGCAGTATCAGGCCGATAACCGTGGCGGCAGCCGCGTAGGATATCAACCCACCCAAGAGGCTGAGGTTGGTGTCCCTGAGCCCATATCGAACGAGGATTGGACTGATTGTATATCCGAAGGAGGACAAGATGGCGAATTTAAAGCCTTCCTTAATATTGGGAATGAACACTACTGGCGCATCCTTGGGAGGTACTTCCTTGTGGGCATCGTTGCCGGCTCCCCCGGATGGCGCCTTGATCGGTTCCTTCTTCTTGCCACGGCGCATCATGACCGCTGGTCCGCCTATGATCAGCCCGATTCCCAGGAGCTTGAGGGGAGTCAAAGTGTCACCCAGGAGGACGATGGCCAAAACGAGTGTGAGTAGGAGTTGCATCTGCAGTATCGGTGCTGCCCGGTTGGCGCCCATAGCCTTGCTGGCGCGGTAGTTGCAATAGCGGCCTAGAACGAAGTGGGCGACGCCTGCCGCTGCTAGGGAGAGGGTCTTCAGTACGGAGAGTTCTGAGAAGCTGAAGAACTGGCCGGATATCAGCGAGCCGATAAAGAAAAGCGGCACACCTATCGGAACAGTGATAGCCAACGCCTGAAGGACCGACCCCGTCAGGACCCCGCGGCGGACGCTGGCGTTGTTGAATCCAAACCAAGCAGATCCTACTAAAGCAAGAAACGCTCCCAGCATCTGCTCTTTTCCTCCCGAACGAGGGCCAGTGGGCCGTCCTCTCGTGCCTGCGTGAGTGTAACACAGACCCGGAGGCGTTCCGGGGACGCGAGTTCAGGGAAGGAGAGGTCGGATCAATGAAGGGTTGGTTGCCCAACGGAGAGACAGGTTAGTGGGGGGTGAGGCCTTAAGAGAACGGAATGGGCAATGTGGCTGCCAAGAGGCCACGTCACCGCCATTGCGTTTACGTAACCTTGAATCCCGCAGCTACCCGTTCCCAGGCTTCGGCCAAGAGAGGGACGGTAGCCATTGTCCCAATTTCTTCGGGCGACACCCAACGGCAATCCGAGTGCTCCCAATCCAAGCGTATCTCGCGATCGGGCTCGACTTCGAACAGGAAGGGATGCACCCGCCACAGCCGTTTGTTCTCCTCGTCCGGGGCATCCAGGGGCTTGCCTCTGTGTAGGAGATGGATGTCTCTCGGGCCTAGACCTGTTTCCTGCTCTATCTCGAGGAACGCCTGCTCCATTGGCGTGTCCTCTTCGATATAGCCACTTACGCCAGCCCAAAGGCCTACCTGTGAGCCCACTTGGTCGCTACGGAGGAGCAGTAGGAGTTGACCCTGCCTAATCAGAAAGCAGGTCACGACATCAATTTGCCGGAGGGATGAGCGCATCGGATGCCACAGCGAGGAGTCGAAGGACTAGGGTACTGCGTCGCCATCTGGTCAAGGCGTTAGGCCACCACGAACCAGCCAAGTTGACCACAAGTAAAAGTCAACCTTGCCAAGAACTGGCCTAGCTTAAGCCGAAAGGATGCGGCGAGTGCGTCTAGAAGGTGGCGGCTGCTTGAGGCGCTGCCGCTACGGGCTGCGCCGGCGCTCCGTGACCCCGCTCCCAACCTGAATCAGGCAGCGAGTTCCGGAACGATCGCCATTCACCGCAGTTCTTGCACTGCCCCGAACTCTCAGGTCCGTTAGGCGGCTCAATCATCCAGAAATGCATGCATTCTGGCTCGCCGTCTTCCAACATCTCCGATATCACTAAGGAACCTTCCATCGTTATCCCCCCCTGAGGTGATCCCGTTGCGGCTCCAAAACGGGGCAAGCCCCTATAGGCTAGCCTCGTTGTTCCATTGGTACATACGCTACGTCCATCGGACCTATGTACTGCGTCAGTGGCCGGATGAGAATGTTGTTGTCAAACTGCTCAAGCACTTGAACCGTCCATCCCGGAATACGCCCAATGGCGAAGATGGTGATGAACAGGTCGTCCGGAACAGTCAACAGGGTGTAGATGGCGCCAGACCAGAAATCCACATTCTGGAAGATGCCTCTGCTTTCATAGGGTTTCATTGCCTTAGCGACAGCGCTAAGAATGCGGAACCAAGTGGGGTCTCCCCTGGACTCGCCAAGACGGAGACACTCTTCCCGCATGTGACGGGCTCGTGGGTCCTCAGCCTTGTAGACCCTGTGACCGAAGCCCATAATCCGGCCGCCGTTGGCTATAACGCCTGCCACATATTCTTCGGCCCGGCTTTCGTCGCCGATCTCCAGGGTCATCTCCCTGACTTTTTCAGCTGCACCGCCGTGAAGCGGACCCTTGAGCACGCCCACCCCAGTGGTGATGGCAGCGTGCAGGTCGGCGACGGTGGAGGCAGTGACCCGCGCTCCGAATGCGGAGGCGTTGCTGCCGTGTTCTGCGTGGAGGATGAAGTCCTTATCAAGGGTCTTGGCCTCGTCCTCTGTGGGCTCTTCACCGAAGAGCATGTAGAGGAAGTTGCCGGCGTGCCCAAGCGACCTGCTGGGCGCTATGAGGTCCTGCCCGCTACGAATACGGTGGTGGGCCGCCACAATGGTTGCTGCCTGGGCTGTCAGGCGTACGCCCTTGCGAAGCGTGGCTTCCTGTGAGTTGTCTTCGGTATCAGGGTCGAAGGCTGCGAGGGCAGACATTGCTGTACGCAAAACGTCCATCGGGTGGGCGTTCATGGTGAGGCGGATGACTTCTAGAATTTCAGAAGGAAGTGAGCGAGCGTCTTTGAGAAGGGAATCGAACTCAGCGAGTTCTTTGCTGGCAGGGAGTTGGCCGTGAAGCAGGAGGTAGGAGGTTTCTTCGAACGTGGACTTCTCTGCTAGGTCATGGATGCTGTAGCCACGGTACAGGAGCTTGCCAATGGAACCGTCTATAAAACTAGCCCGGCTGGTATCGAAATAAACGTCCTTCAGCCCACGCTTGATATCCACTTCACCAAGTTCGACCATTGCCCCCCCAGGTTAGGTTAACGACCCCATTTTCAGCGCGCGCACGAGTATTAAGGAAACTGCCGATGCACTCGAAACTGGGAACCGTTTTGGACAAGCCCTTGCGGGCCCTCCCCCCTTAACGTGCTGTCAATTTATACTATCCAGAGGCGGGGTGTCAAGGTTGCCCGTCACTCTGGAGGCTCGCTGAAGAAGGCCGCGATGTGGTGGTACAGGCACGAAATCGAGCCTGTGGGAGGCTAACTCTTAAGCCAGAGCACGTCGCCGGAGAGGTCTGCGGGGTGGGTGCGGCTGGCAAAGGAGGCATACTCTTCTTTGGACTGTTTCAGCGTGGCGTTGGCGCCGTGCCCCGGGTAGACTTCCACGTCGTCAGGGAGGACGAGGATTCGTTCTCGTATGTTGGCCACCAGTTGCTGAAAGTTCTCTGGACTGGTGGTCCGGCCGGGACCGCCAGGAAACAGTACGTCGCCGGGGAATAGGTGCCGTCCAACCAAGGTACAGGTTCCGCCCGGCGTGTGGCCCGGCGTGAACAGGAACTGGGCCGCTTGACCTCCAAAGTGCACGGTCTCGTTATCGGCTAGGTCGAAGTCGGCTGGGCGAGGCAACAGATGGGCGTCCTGGGGGTGGCAACCCACCGGCGCCTTGAGAGCGTCAACCATCACATCGAAGCCCAAGATGTGGTCCCGGTGGGTATGGGAGATAACGATGGCTTTGACCTTGGCGCTACCAATCTCGGCCAATAGCTTCTCCGACTCCGCCGGAGCGTCGATAACGATGCCCTCTTCCGTGGACGGGTCGACAATGAGGTAGGCGTTATTGTCGTAGGGACCGCAATTGACCTTGTGGATCCGGATTGATGCGTCTTCGTAGTAGATGGGCATGAAGGGGCTCCGCTGCGCTGGGCTGAAGTTATTTCGATTCGGGTAGGCTTGGCTGACTGCTCAAGCGCTTTGCTAACCACTCCGACACCAGGTTGACCACCCGTGGATCCAGCGGCTCCTTTACCTGCTCATTGTAGCTGGACAGCGAGGGTGGGTCTTCGGCATCGGGACGCAGCATGTGCGTCACGTCAGGCACCACGTGTGATTCGAAGTCCGTCTTTACGAGGCTGGACATTTGCTCAAGGTCAGCAGGATCCACCTGGATGTCCTTGCCCCCCGTTATTGCAAGGATGGGGACACGAATCTTGGGCAGATCAACGGCGGGGTTGTAGACGATATACTCCCTCATCCACCGAGCGTTTACTTTGGCCACTAGCTGGACACCGTAGGAGTTTTCGCTGGACTGCTTGAGCCTGTTCAGCCGCTTTTGTTGCGCCTTCACCACGTCAGTTCGAAACACTTTCATGACCCACTTGTTCAGCCCCCGCATTCCCTTGGCGACCTGCTGAACCTGCCACCGGAGCATGTCCTCACCGCTGCGAGCGCCGCCCGCCAGGAGGATGACTCCCGCAATTTGGACGCCCTTGGCGGCTAGCAACGTCGATATCAAAGCACCTTCGCTGTGGCCGAGTAGAAATACTGGCCGGCCTTGAACAGAGGTATCTTTCCTCAGGAAAAGGAGCGCCCTTTGGGCATCCGCTACATTGTCGTGGAAGCCCGCATCGAGATATCGGCCTCTGCTCGCGCCCACGCCCCGCTTGTCGTATCGCAGGGACGCAATGCCCTGCTCGGCCAGGGCCTCTGCGAAGAGCTGGAAGGCGTTCATGTGGAGCGCCGCGTGGTTGCCATTGCGGTCAATGGGGCCTGAGCTGGGTAATAGTAGAACGGCTGGGAAGGGCCCGCCCCCCTCGGGTTGGGCTAGGGTGCCGATCAATTCCACATCGGAGGACGTGAACTTTACGTTTCGTTCGGTGATCAGGGCTAAATGCTCCACGAATAGGTTGGGCTATTGTATCATCGCCTCTGCCCCGTCTGAGGTCTATTCCGGCGATGATGGATAGATTGGGACAGGCAATACTTTGAGCGCTGCTAGGTGAGGTGAAACGTGACAGTTCTTATTACAGGCGGCATGGGTTTCATTGGGCTCAATACCATCGAGGCGTTCCTCGACGCTGGCGCTGATGTCGTTGCCACCTACCACCAAACATGGCGAGTCCCGAGCTTCCTTGAGCCTCACGTCGGGCACCGGCTTACCTTTGAGCAGGTGGACATGAGCGAGCCAGGCGCACTGCTAGCGATAGCCAGGAAGCACCGAGTCGAAGACATCGTCCACATGGCCATTCACGGACAAGCCAATAAAGACGCAGGTGATGACCTTAGGGCCAATTTGGACAAACTAGCTGTCTTGCTCGATGCGGCAAGAGACGCTGGCGTGCGCCGTCTTAGCCTCTCTAGCATTGTGAGTATCGTCGCCAGTGGCCCCTTTCGCGAGGATGATCTTGCAACGATCGATACACCCATCCCACCCTTTGCCTATAAGAAGGCTTGGGAGATATTGGCTCTCAATTATGCGAGGTTGTCCGGGATAGAAGTCGTGAACATGCGGTTGCCGGGTGTATACGGGCCTTTGTACGCGTCTATGCGGAACCTTCCCAGTCGGCTGTGCCATGCTGCGGCCCGGGGCATTGAGACGGACCTCTCCCCAGCGATCGGAGGTGTTCCGTTCGCAGATGATGCTGCGGATCTAGCCTATGTGAAGGATATTGCCAGGGGCGTTGTGCTGGTCCAACAGGCGGAGAAGCTGGAGCATCACACCTACAACATCGGGTCAGGCCGAGCCACCTCCAACGCCGAGTTTGTGGCGGCGGTAAAGAAGATCAAGCCTTCCTTCGATGTCGAACTGCAGCCCGGAAAAAGCCCGAGTTTCAGGCAGGACGCCTACGCGGACATTTCCCGCGCCGGGTCTGAGCTGGGCTACGAGCCCCGCTACTCGTGGGAGACCGGCGTCGCTGAATACATTGACTGGTTAGAACAGGGCAATCCGCAATAGCAGCGAGTATCGATTCCGGCCTTCGCTGGAACGACGAAGGGCCCTCAGAATCACTCATAGCCTACCAAGCGAATCCACACAGGCTATATGACTAAGTTCCCCGCCATGTTGAGAGCTATGGCCTTTGTGCCCTGGTTGGGCGCCATGATGTATGGCTCCCATACGCCAACGCCTCCCGGCAGCGAAGAACTCGCTCGTTTCGCCAATTGGAGGCCGGACTTGTGGGTCCATTTCGGGGAGTACTTGGTGCTGGGCCTACTGCTATCTGCGGCCCTGAGCTTGTTCTTCCGGGGCAGGTGGTGGCCGGTAGTGGTCGGATTGTGTGCGGCGCTGGCCGCTGTTGATGAATGGACCCAGGCCTTGGTGCCGAACAGAGTTCCTGACGCGCAGGACGGCCTCGCGGACCTTGCTGGCGCCGTCGTGGCCGTCCTGATCTATCTCTGGCTCAATCGCCTGATTAAGCGCCGACGGGCGTCCGCCCCAATGCCTGGGACACCTTGACCACGTCATCCATGAGCTTTTGGAAATTCTCCGGCGTCAAGGACTGAGCGCCGTCAGACCATGCCTTGTCGGGGTTGGGATGAACCTCAATGATGAGACCGTGCGCTCCGCAAGCTACCGCTGCCACTGCCAGCGGGCTCACCATGTCCCACTTACCCGTGCCGTGGCTGGGGTCAATGATGATGGGCAGGTGACTCAACTTCTTGATGGCTGGTATGGCGGCCAGGTCCAGTGTGTTACGGGTGTAGGTCTCAAAGGTGCGGATACCTCGTTCGCATAGCATGAGCTGCGAGTTGCCGGTGTTCAGTACGTATTCAGCGGCCAGAAGCAAATCTTCGTATGTGGCAGAGAAACCCCTCTTGAGAAGGACTGGCTTTCCCGTTCGGCCCGCCTCTTCGAGCAGAATGAAGTTCTGCATATTCCGTGCCCCTAGTTGAAGCACGTCACTGTACCGCGCCACGAGTTCAACATCCCTTGTGTCGAGCACCTCGGTGATGATGGGTAGGCCGGTTTCCTCGCGAGCAGTGGCGAGCATCTTGAGGCCGTCTTCACCGTGTCCTCGGAAGCTGTATGGGGATGTGCGGGGCTTGAAGGCGCCCCCTCGTAGGATGTTTGCGCCTGACGCCTTAACAGCCCTCGCCGTCGTAACCATCTGGTCTTCCGACTCTACGGAGCAGGGCCCCGCCATCACGACCAGGTGATCGCCGCCGATCTTTACGCCGTTAACGTCTACGATGGTGTCGGTCGGATGGAACTCGCGGCTGGCTAGCTTGTAAGGGCGCGAGATCGGTACCACCTCTGTGACGCCAGGCAGCATCTCCAGCTCGTCTCTCAAGCCCGGATATGTCTGGCCTAAGACGCCAATGACCGTGCGCTCCACGCCAATATTGACGTGGGCTTCCAGTCCCCGTTCCGTGATGTGTTGTTGGACGGCTGCTACTTGCGCTGGCGTGCTGCCGCGCTCCATTGCTACGAACATACTGTCAACCTCCCCCAATGCTCCTCACGATTATGCAACTGGACGTTCCGTCTCATATTTCCATCGCTGGCTACTCTTCAACCCCGTCCTCCACCCCACGCGCTCGTAGAAGCTGGGCACTCTTTAGGTAGACGTGGGATAGTTCCTTTGGACCTTTCTCTGTATTCACGAGCATCAATATGCGGATGACGAGCTTCGCAGCGTCCGGCACGTTCATCTCGTGGCCGCACAGGAGCGCTACGTACTCCCAACCCATCAGCCGGGCAGCGACCGCCGGAAACTCGGCGGTCAAGTCGGCGGTTGTAGTGAACCACACGGCAGCAACGTCGTCCGTTTCGATGTCGTTGGCTTCAACGATGGCTGTAATGAGTTCCTGGGTCGCCTCGACGACAGCTTCCTTGGTGTTCGAGTCAGCTGTTGTGGCGCCGCGGACTCCTCTGCATTTAAGAGTCATTTCGTAGCCTCTACGGGATTTCGTCCCGACAGCTCCCTGGCGAAGGCCCGAGCCTCATCGGCAACTCGGTTTCGAGGGGCGCTCTCAATGGTGTTGAGCAGTGCGCTGCCCACTACCGCTCCGTCAGCATAGGTTCCAACTTTAGCCGCGTGCTCTCGGCTTGAAATGCCGAAGCCCACAGCAACCGGCAGCGATGTATGTGAGCGGACCCTCGCCACCAGAGATTCAGCTCCAGAGGAAACCTGTTGCCTGGCCCCGGTTACACCAGTCAGGCTGACGCAATAGACAAAGCCCGTCGCCTGACTGCAGGCTGCAGCAATGCGCTGGTCAGGGCTCGTTGGCGCCAGAAGCGGTATCAAGGCTAGTCCGTTGTTGGCGCATTCGGCAGCCAGCGGCCCCGACTCTTCTGTAGGCACGTCGGCGGCGATGACTCCGTCCACTCCGGCCGAAGCTGCGTCCTTGGCGAAACGGTCTATCCCGTATACCCAGTAGGGGTTGTAGTACCCCATGAGAATGAGCGGAGTTTCCAATCCAGCGCTTCGCAGCTTTGCTACGGTTTCGATGCAGGTGGTTAGCGTGACCCCTTGGTTCAAGGCATGGAACGAAGCCTTTTGAATGGTGACGCCGTCGGCAAGGGGATCGCTGAAAGGGACACCTAGTTCGATGATGTCCGCGCCGCCCTCGGCGAGGGCGGGAACCAGTTCCAGTGTGGCATCAAGGTCGGGAAAGCCGACTGTGAGGTACACAATAAGGCCTGTCTCGCCGCGTTCTCGCAGGCGAGCGAAAGTGTCTGCTATGCGAGACGGCGACATGAGACGAGTGTGCCCCCCAATGATGCTGGAAATCGTAGCATAGGGGGTAACAGTACACAACGGCATGCTGGGCGCTAGTGCGCGGGTGATGTCTGTCGTGGTGACGCTAGAAGGACCAGTACTGGGATTCCCTCTCCGGCCTCGGCACCCTTTGCGGTACTTCCCCCCGCGCCATCAGTTTGCCACGTCCCGGAGTACCGGCCCTCGCAACGACGAAAACGCAAGAGAGCCTAGGGCTCCCTTGCTAGGGTCAGACCCCATACGCTGGCTGCTCCAGCCTCTGTGAGCACCTGAGCGGCCGCTCCCAAGGTTGCTCCGGTGGTGCAGACGTCGTCGAGCAGCAGTACCCGGAGTCCTCTTACGGACTCTCCTCCCAGGACGAAGGCGTTGTGAACGTTGACCCTGCGCTGATCAGATGTAAGTGCCCGAGCCTGTGGCGGCGAGGAACGAACGCGCTCCAGGGCGTTCAGCGTCCGCAGGCTGGTCACCTTGGCTAATTCCTTAGCCAGCAAACCGGCTTGGTTGTATCCGCGCTCGGCTAGACGCTTGCGATGCAAGGGAACCGGCACCACAACGTCGGCTTGGATGTTCATTTCCTTGACGAAGTCCGCCAAGAGGGCCCCGAGAGTTGGCGCTAAGGCTCTGAGGTTGTTGTATTTCAGCCTCAGAACCGCCCGGCGGATGGAATCACGCATCAAAAAGGGCGCTCTAATGCCATCAATGGCCGGGGGACGGACTCGGCATCTGCCGCACATCTCGCCCTCCAGGGGCTGTGAGCATAAGCGGCAGTAGGGTGGCTCCAGTCGAGGTAACTCGGCGTAGCAATGCTCGCAGAGGAATGTATTCTCCTTGTCGCAGCCGAAGCAGCGAGGCGGGAACAACAGGTCCAGTGTCAGCGAACTCAGGCGTTGCAGAGACGCATGCACGCTCAATAATGCTCCCAAGGGGAGAGTTAGCGGAATGCTATCATGGCCTCGCAAGGAGCAACCACGATGATCCGGGCCGTCTTTTTCGATCTATACGGGACTCTAGCCACCTTCGATCCATCCGTTGAAGAGGTCCAGGTGGCCGCCTGCCGGGAGTTTGGCCTTGCTGCGGACCCGAATGGTATTACCAAGGGCTATGCCCTGGCCGATGCTTTCATGGCCGAACAGAACGGTAGGTACCCCCTGCGCACCATGACAGATGAAGAGCGAGAAACTTTCTTCGCTGGCTATGAGCAGATCATCCTTCAGGGCGGAGGGCTGGACGTCTCGCTAGAAGTGGCGAGGGACATATGGCGTCGAGTCCGGCAGCTCCCCTACGAAATGGTCCTTTACAGCGACGTAATCCCTACCCTGGCAGATTTGCGCAGCCAGGGTTTGCTCACCGGCATCATCTCCAACATGAACCGGGACAGTGCCAGTCTGCTACGCACCATGGGCCTGGAAGGTAGGGTCGACGTGGCCGTTACCTCCGGCGACGTTGGCGCCGAGAAGCCTCATGCGCCGATATTCTTGGCGGCGTTAGAACGTGCCGGTGTCGAACCGCAGGAGGTCCTCTACGTGGGAGACCAAGTTTCCTCGGATGTGGAGGGATCGCGGGCCGTAGGGATGAATCCCGTCCTCATAGACCGAAACGACCGGAGCCCCAAAGTCGACTGTCCTCGTATCCGCACTCTGCCAGAGGTCCACGGGGTCCTCGCTGCTACGACGGATTTCTAACCAGTCCCGATAGGAACTTCTTCCTTCTTGGTTGCGCGCCATTGAGCGGGGCGAAGCACACCGACGATTGCCAGAGAGACCGCCAGGATAACTCCAGCGCCGGCAATCGTTCCCTGAGGGCCCCACCAGTCCACAAGGAACCCCATAGGCAGCGTGGAGATCGGCATAGCGGAGCGGGTCATCATGTATACGCTCATCACCCTTCCGTAAAGCGCCCGATCGGTGCTCATCATGAGCAAGGTTTGATTCAGCGTGAGGTATGCCTGGCTGGACATGCCCACGGCCAGCAGCATCAGGAAAGACAGCCAGTAAGAGTTCGATAGCGCGAAGAAGACCAACGTTACGCCAAAGGCGATGCCAGACAACAACTGGAGGAGCCCCTTGTGGGGCGTGTCTGCGATATATGCCAGGATGAATGATCCAGTCAGCGCCCCGATGCCAAGGGCCGTATACAAAAGTCCAAGGCGCGAGGGGTCGACGAAGAGTACCTCTGCCTGGAAAACCGGCAGAAAGTATTGGAAGGGCATGCCGAACAGGATGGGGAGCAAAGCCATAAGCAAGAGCGTCATCAGGGCAGGATTGCTCTTTATATAGCGGAACCCCGTTAGCAATTCTGCGGAAGCCCCGAGGCTCTTCGAGGCTGCCTTCATTCCGGACGGCAGGCCGGTGATGGTCACTCCAGCCGCCACGTGGAAGACTGTGATGGCAGCGAAGGCGATGAAGGGGTCCCAGGTGAGCAATAGACCTGCGAGGGCAGGCGCGGCGACACGGTTCATGTTCCGGCCGGTCGAATGCAGTGCGATGGCGTTGGGCATTCGCTCGCGGCCTACCAACTCGGGGATCGCGGCCTGGCGTGCCGGCATGTTGAAGGGAACGGTGATTCCGTGGACTATGCCGATCGCCACCAGGTGCCACACCTCTGTGACGTCAAAAAGCACCAGTAGGACCGTAATAAGGGAAAGAACGCCAAGCATCAATTGGGACGTGACAATGAGGAAGCGCTTGTCCAGGCGGTCGGCAGCAACGCCGCCCAGCGGGGAAATGATGAGCATGGGCAGCCCCTGCGAAAGGGCAACCAGGCCAACCGCCGCTCCCGACCCAGAGACATCGAAGGCCAGCCAAGGCCGCGCGATCATGTTCATCTGCATTGCGGCGATGGAGAAGAGAGAGCCTATCCAAAGCAAGCGGAAAGCTGGGACTTCCAAGGCGGAGATCAGGCGTTTGAAGCCTGATGATGCAACGGGGGTCGAAGGCGGAGTATGTAAGGATGGATTGGAGGTCTGGCTCGTTGGACCGTCCAGCATTTCGCGGTGGTCTTCCGATCCTCCTGTTGCCAGGACACTACCTCCCAAGCCATCAAGGCGAGACTATTCTAGGCTCAGGGTGGTCAGAAGACAACGCTGGGGCTGAAGGGGAGGGAGGGGGCCGATGCTCGTATCAAACTCGTATCAAATAAGAAAAGAGCCCACCGGCGTTAGCCAGTGGGCTCTTTTCTCTCGAAGGCATTTGACGGCTAGCCGCCTAGCAAGTCCTTCAGTCCTGCGATTACCTCAGGGGTAGCGTTTTCGAGAATCTGGATCATCTTTGCTTGGACCTGGTCTCCCGGAAGAGGATGGACCGGGCGGTTGGTCCTCAACGAGTCGGCAACGAATTCAGGGTTGGTGACTGACTTCCAGAAGGCCTCTCGCAACTGGGCCACGATTTCTGGAGGCGTGTCCGGGTGAATGGAGAAGTGCAGCTGGATGTCATTGCCAGCGTTTGCTGCAACGGCGGTGTTGAACTGAACCTCAGTCATCGTGTCTCTGAAGTCGAGCAATGTGGGCACATTGAGATCAGCAAGGAGCGCGTCGCCTGCAGCGTTATCCGTGGTCTGGATAACGGGGATGATCTTGCCTTCGGCGACCCAGTCCGGCCGTGCGCCAGTCCAGCCCTGCCAGAGTGTGCACCACCCGTCGATTTCACCCTGCTCAAGGGCAACTGCCGCTTGGGCGGTGCTGCCGGAGTAACCGTCCACCGATGTGATGTTTCCGCCCATATAGTCCTTGAGAATGTTGATAGCCCAGCCAGTGGGAGGGCTGGAGCCAAAGAAGATCGGTGTCGGTGAGTCAATGATCTCTTGCATGGTGCTAACGCCGCTCTCGTGCCAGACAGAGCAACTGTAAGGACCGCCGCTTACCAGTCCGAGGATCTTGACCTTGGCCAGGTCAAACTGGACTCCGGGTGCATCGACGAGCTGGCTGTTGATGATGTTCCCGGTGACGTCCAATACTGCCATGCCGTCAGGCTTGCTACTGTTCACAAGGTAGTTCATTGAGACGATACCACCGGCCCCTGTCCTGGTTTGGACAATGGCCTGCGGGTTACCCGGCAAGTACTGAGGCATGTACCTCGCCAGCAGGCGGGTGGTGAAGTCGTGTCCACCGCCAGGGCTAAAGCTGGAGATGAAGGTAACGGTCCTGCCTTCCCAGTAGGGCTTTTCGGGCGTCGGTATTGTAGTAGGCGTGGGTGGCCTGGGAACTGCGGTGCGAGTCGGCGTGGGCGGGACAGCCGTCGCAGTGGGCTGCGGGGTCTCGCCGGGGGCAAGCGTCGGAGGCACGGAAGTTGCCGTCGGCGGCGTCGATGTGTCCGTGGGTGCGGGAGCGGTATTCGTGGGGTCTGAGCTACAGGCCGCCGCGATAGCCAAAACGAACACCATCAAGCTTAGGATTATGCTCTTGCGAAACACTGTTGCCTCCTCAATCTGGGGTCAACGACCCTGGGTATTCGCGGCTGTGCTATCAGGGTGTCCTAGAGCATGCCGCGGCCTAGCGGAATACAGACGTGAACCTAGCCACCAATGATAAGAGGGTCGTACTGCTTTGTAAACCTACCGCTCACACCAATGTAGCCGTTACCAGGGTATGCGTAAGAAAAGAGCGCCCCGG
>Ga0114996_10002742_pt1 | contig 22495 bp, 18 predicted proteins | sample ArcticOcean_MG_C_4_FD_87039 | JGI IMG/M metagenome (GOLD analysis project Ga0114996, IMG submission 87039) | Marine microbial communities from western Arctic Ocean - ArcticOcean_MG_CB4_134 | ecosystem: Environmental > Aquatic > Marine > Oceanic | place: Arctic Ocean: Canada Basin | collected... | reverse complement strand
GCACTATGAGGCGAGCTCCTGAGGTCATTGATGCGTGGTTTGATTCAGGAGCGATGCCCTATGCTCAGTGGAATTACCCTTTCAAAAACCAAGAGCGGTTTGATAGTCACTATCCAGCTGATTTTATTTGTGAAGGGCTGGATCAGACAAGGGGGTGGTTCTATTCCCTGATGGCTATTTCGAGCATGCTAGGTCAGGAGGTTCCATTTAGGAACGTGATAGTAAATGGCCTTATATTGGACTCTGAAGGTCAAAAAATGTCAAAGTCAAAAGGCAATGCTGTTGATCCTTGGGATGCGATCTCTACTCACGGAGTAGATGCAATTCGGTGGTACTTAATTATTGCGAGCAATCCTTGGGTACCAAAGAAGTATGACGACGCAGCTGTTCAGGAAGGGTCTCGGAGATTTTTGGACACGCTACTTAACACCTATAAATTCTTTGCGTTGTATGCTAACGCAGAGGATTGGAAGCCATCAGAAGAATCCGGATCTGAGTCTCAGGAACCCAATCTGTTAGATGCTTGGATAAAGTCTAGGTTGGACTCAGTAATAAGGGAAGTTCGCGATAGCCTAAATGAGTATCAGTTGACCAGAGCATATCGTACTCTGGGTGAGTTTGTGAATGAAGATTTGTCTAACTGGTACGTAAGAAGATCTCGACCTAGATTTTGGAGAAGTCTCGATGAGTCAGATACCCAGCAGGCGTTTCAAACTTTATGGGATTGCTTGAGGAAGGTCTGTCTTCTTGCTGCCCCCGTGACTCCCTTTATCTCTGACTGGATTTTTAGAAGGCTCACTGGAGATAGCGTACATGTGCAGGCATTTCCTAGAGGGGGAACAGGGGATCATGACGGGGAATTAGAAGCGGAAATGGAGATTGCCAGGGCGTTGGTTTCCATGGGGAGGTCTCTGAGGGAAGAGGTTAGGATCAAGGTTAGGCAGCCTTTAAGCAGGATTATAGCTATAATCCCTTCAGATATTAGACCTCGGGGCGAAATCCTACAGCTTGTTCAAGACGAATTAAATGTGAAGCGAGTAGATTTTCCGGATTCTAAAGATGGCCTGTTTTACCTTACGGCCAAAGCTAATTATGAAGTCTTGGGTCCTAGATTCGGAGGGAAGACAGAATCGATCGCCAGGATGATCAGCGGCTTGCCTTCTGAGCGAATCAAAGATTACCAGGATGGTTTTTCGATCTCTATAGAAGTCGACGGTCAGCCGGTAGATCTAGAACAAGGAGATATAAAGATAACGGAACAGGCTCATGGAAAGTTGGCGCTAAAATCTGAAGGGAATTATTTGGTGGCGATAGATCCAATGATTGATGAAGAGCTGCAAGCTGAAGGATGGGCGCGGGAGTTGATTAATAGGATTCAACGGTTTCGTAAAGATTCGGGTTTGCTGATTACTGACAGAATAGGAATTGCCTTGTACAGCGACGAACCAATTGTGAAAGCAGCGGAGAAGTATAGGGAGTTCATTTGTACAGAGACTTTGGCAGTTGAATGGACGGTTCTGTCAGCGCCCAGTGATACAAGTATATATGATAATGTGAAAACTGTGAGGATAGATGACTTTCAAGTAACAATTACTTTGGGACGAAAAACGGATTCTCACTGCCCCCAATAAGAAATTTTGGATTTTGGAGATTTAGAGTGTTGGAGAATGAGAGCAAACAGATTTTTATGGTTTCTGAAGATGGTGCCCGATTGGACGGTTATATAGCTACAAACTCTGATCTTTCTAGAGCTCGAGTACAGGCTTTGATAACAGAGGGCATGGTTTCAGTTGATGGAAATAGTGGCAAGAAATCAGATCGATTAAAGGCCGGTCAAAGGATAGAGATTCGAATTCCTCCGCCTACTCCTATTACACTAGAACCAGAACCAATTCCAATTGATGTCGTTTATGAAGACAGGAGTCTGTTAGTTGTGAATAAACCAGCTGGGTTGGTGGTGCATCCAGGGCCAGGCCACCCGAGTGGCACTCTAGTAAATGCGCTTCTAAGCCACGTTCAGGATCTTTCTGGAATTGGTGGAAAACTTCGTCCTGGCATTGTACACCGATTGGACAGATACACATCTGGATTGATGGTAGTCGCCAAGAACGACAAAGCTCATAGGACCTTGTCGACAGCTTTGGAAAACAGAGAGGTCAAACGCTTGTATATGGCCGTTTCTTGGGGCCATTTGAAAGAATCGCCGCTTGAGGTGGAAGAACCTATAGGAAGGGATCCTATGGACCGTCAGCGGATGGCTGTTGTAAAGTCTGGTCGATATGCGGTCACACGGTTCCGAGTTCTGGAGAGCTGGGCGGGTGCTGAACTATTGGAAGTCGCCTTGGGTACTGGACGTACTCACCAAATCAGGGTTCACTTGGCACATATTGGTCATCCAGTGGTAGGGGATGAGGTATATGGGGTTGGTTGGCAGAAAGGAATGAGTGGTGGCAAGATCAGTAGCTGGGCTCAAGAAATGCACAGGCGCGTTGGAAGGCAGTTTTTACACGCCTGGAGACTTTCTTTTTGCCATCCTGACACTGGAGAGGTAATGAAATTCGAACGAGACCTCCCGGAGGATTTGAGAGAATGTGCCGACTGGGCTGCTTGGAGAAATAGTTAAGAGCCTTGCTTTAATATCGGTAGGTTAAATTGGAAGATCCAATAAATTTTAACTCGAGAGGTACCGCGTGTATCGCATCTTACTAGTAGACGATGAATCGGGTATAAGATCGGTATTTCGAGATAAGCTGGAAGTTTCAGGATTTGATGTGGAAGAAGCCGAAAGCGCCGAACAGGCACTGGCCAAGTTGCACAAATTTGATCCAGATCTAGTAATAACTGACGTTCGGATGGATGGAATCACCGGATTAGAACTTTTGGCACGGATTCGTGAATCTATGAGTAATGTAGACGTTATAGTGATGACGGGACATGACGCTATGTCCTCCGCTGTCGAAGCAATGAAGCTGGGAGCGTTTGATTATTTGGTGAAACCAGTAGGTTTGGAACAGTTACGAATTGTAGTCGATCGTTGTATGGAAGAACGCAAACTTGCTCGGGAAGAAGACGGTCAGAAGAAGAAGGAACAGATCCTGGAAACAGATAAGCGAACCATTGTTGGCCGTGATCCTAGAATGATCGAGATTTTCAAAATGGTAGGGATTTTGGCACGAAATCGTGCTACTGTTTTGATCAGAGGAGAGACAGGCACGGGCAAGGAAATGGTAGCCAGAGCAGTTCATGATCATTCTTTACACGCCGAAGAACCATTCATAGCGGTGAATTGTACTGCCTTAGCTGACAATCTACTCGAATCAGAGTTGTTCGGGCACGTACGAGGGGCATTTACTGGAGCTGTTGCAGGGAAAAAGGGCTATTTCGAATTAGCAGGCAAGGGAACAATTTTCTTGGATGAAATCGGGGACACTTCTCCTGAATTTCAGTCTAAGCTCCTTAGGGTGTTGCAGGAACGAGAATTCTACCCAGTTGGTGGAGAGCAGCCAAGGACCACTGAGGCAAGGGTCGTGGCTGCTACCCATCAACATATGGAAGAGTTGGTTTCCGAGGGAGGATTCCGTGAGGATTTATATTTTCGTCTTAGGGTTGTTGAAATCCAAGTTCCGAGTCTTCGTGAACGGAGAGGTGATATATCGCTACTTGCTGAGCACTTGCTCGCTAGAGTTCGGACAGAGATTGGGAGTTCTGTGGACAAAATATCTAAGGAAGCGATGGCTTGTCTACAACAACACGAATGGCCTGGTAATGTTAGAGAACTCGAGAATGCCTTGATTAGGGCTGCGATGGTAGCTCGTGGTAAAATCGTGGTCCCTGAACATCTCGCGTTGGAAGTGTGGGAGAGAAGATCCTCTGGGTCACATTCGACTGAAAAGGTGCTAATGGATAGGGATGATATGAGTTTAGATAGTGTTATGAAATCTCAAGTCGATAAAGTGATGAAATACACAGATGGAAATAAAACAAAAACAGCCAAGCTGCTAGGAATTTCCAGGTCTAAACTTGCACAGTACCTTGAAGAATTTGGTCTGTGATACTTTCGAGGAGGTTATGTGATGGCTTATCCTCCCTAGTTGAAGCGAAAAATGATAGGATTAAATAGGGAGAAAAAATGCTGGGTTTCTCAAAGAAAAATATAATTTTTGCGGTTGTCGGCATTACTGTGATAGCAGGTGGTCACTGGTTGTTAGGCCAAGGCTCTATAACAGCGGCACCTGTGCTTTTGGTATTGGGGTATTTAGTTCTCGTTCCACTCTCGATCATTTCTTGATCTTTTAGGTTAACTAGAAACGTTTGGTGACGACTCTGGTTTGTGTGAATTGACGATGTCCGTCTTTGGATTTATGAAAGCCGTATCCGCTTTCACGCGCGCCGATCCAGGGTGTCCCCCTGACTGAAGGGGCTACGCCTTGATTGATGCCCACCATCCCAGCACTTAATTGACGAGCTATTATAGATGCTTTTTCTTCGTTCTCGCTAAAAACAGCTGCGCCTAATCCGAACGGTGTGGCATTTGCTTTCTGCACAGCTTCACTTACTGAAGCAACGCGAGTCACGCAGGCCACTGGACCGAAAGTTTCATCGGAAGCTATGGACATTGACTCTGTCACGTTGGTTAGCACTGTGGGTTTTACAAAATTGTCTTTATGTCCCTCTCCCCCAAGAAGAACCTTGGCACCTTCTCTGACTGCATCTTCTATCTGATTAATAACGTGGTTTCTTTGAGTGGAATTCACCATTGGACCCAAGGTAGTAGTTTCGCTCATACCGTCCCCGAGTTTTAATTCAGCTACTGCCTCTACAAGAAGCACTTCGAATTGTTCGGCAATTTTTTCAGGGACAAAGATCCTCTCTGTACTCACACAGACCTGCCCAGAGTTGCGGAAGCTGTTAAAGGCAGCAAATCTAGCTGCTTTTTCTAGGTCAGCGTCTTCAAGTATTATCATGGGATCCTTTCCACCCATCTCTAGCATTACTCTTTTGAACGTTCGACTTGCTGACTTGAGGATATCTTTTCCAGTCTCGCGCGAACCAGTGAATGCAATAAGATCAACGTCACTGTTAACCAGTTGCTTGCCCTGTTCATCAGCGCCATGAACTATTGTAAGAACGTCTTTGGGAAGGTGTTTATTTAGGATGTCTACGAATGCTTGACCACAAAGAGGCGTTTCTTCGGAAGGCTTAAGGATAACTACGTTGCCAGTGGCAAGAGCGGGGATCACCATCCATGAGGGCATGGATAAAGGAAAATTCCAGGGAGTTATTGCAGCACAAACACCTAAGGGGTCGCGATATACAGTGGAGGAGCTCCTTTCATCGTGGTATGTCTCGGGCACGACCGCTAATTCTATTTCTTTAAGTTCTTCTTCTAGGTATGACCCTAAGGATTTTGCCTCGATTAATCCTTCACAAAATGGCTTGCCCATTTCACGTGTTATTAGGGATGCTAGTTTTTCCGTCTGAGACTGTATGTCCCTGTAAGCTTCCACCAATAACTTATTGCGAGCGTCATGGCCTAGGCGTTCCCAGCCTGATTGGGCATTCTGACTTTTTTCAACTATCTGGAGGATGCGTGCAGGGTCGGTGATGGGCACTTCTCCCAGCACAGCACCTGTTGCTGGGTTATAAGATTTTAAAGTTGGTATAGTTGGCATCTCGACCTTTGTGCTATTTCTATTAAACTAGATTACATTAAAACTTCGTTGGAGCTATCTCAACATACAAGGTGAGTCCTGAACGAAGCGCCCCAAGGATCTTGAAATGGGCCATCATCTATCAGCAATCTCGCAGGATTGATATCTTTTACACTGATGATTCAACTTAGAAAGGGCGGTTAGCTCAGTTGGTTTAGAGCGCCTGGTTTACACCCAGGAGGTCACTGGTTCGAATCCAGTACCGCCCATCATATCTTCTGTAAGCTGAAAAAGAGACAAGGTGAAAGTCTCCAATTTTTGATCCAAGAAAAACAGGCTGAAATGATATCTCCAGGAAAAGGTTTTTCACGTGTTTCCGTTCGCCGTTTTGTGGGCGATAATCTGATGAGCAGAAAGGATGTAGTAGCGGTCGAAGAACCTTTAGAGATTAGAATTGAGTATACCGCTGATGGTGTTCTTAAGCGGGCTCCGATTTCTATCACGATGCGAACGCCTGGAGAGGATTTTGAATTGGCCGTTGGTTTCCTTTACTCAGAGGGAATCATCCAGGGAAGGGAGGACGTTAGACAAGTTAGTTATTGTCAAGGAGACGAGCCGCAAACCTACAATATTGTGCTGATAAAACTGGCGGAGACGGTTGTATTCGACTTTGAAGGTCTAGCTAGAAATTTTTATACAACATCCAGTTGTGGAGTTTGTGGTAAAGCTTCTCTTGAGGCTATAGATCTGAAGGGTTACGAAAAAATAACTGATATGGATTTCAAGGTGTCTCCAGCAGTCATTAAGCGCCTGCCTGATACTCTTCGGGAGAGACAAGGTTTATTTGAACGAACTGGCGGCATACATGCAGCCGGGTTGTTCAGTCAGTCAGGCGAATGTTTTTCTATACAAGAGGACGTGGGTAGGCACAACGCAGTTGACAAGGTAGTGGGACAGGCATTTTTGAAGTCTCTAATTCCCTTGGACAGGCATATTTTAATCGTTTCCGGAAGGACTTCATTCGAAATCATGCAGAAAGCTTTGGCTGCAAGGTTGAGTGTTGTTGTTGCCGTTGGTGCCCCTTCCAGTTTAGCGGTAGATCTCGCTGAAAAATTTGGTATAACCCTGCTTGGCTTTGCCAAGGTTGATGGATTTAATGTCTATGCGGGTTCCGAAAGAATAATAGAATGACGTCAATTGCTAGGAATATTCTTGGAGTTGTCTTGGCCGGTGGCAGGAGTCGCCGATTCGGGACGTCAAAGGTATTGACAGAAGTCGGTGGTTCCCCCTTGGCCGGTTGGGCTATAGCCACCTTAAAGGAGTCTGGGCTTTCTGTAGGAGTGATTTCCTCTGAAGATGGTCTTGAATCAGCCTTAGGTGTACCGGTACGGCCTGACTTAGAGCCAGACAAAGGTCCGTTGGGGGGGTTGCTCACAGCCCTTGCATGGGCGAGGGAAAAGAAAAAAATAGGGGTGTTCTTACTGGGCTGTGACATGCCTTTTGTAACCGCTGGATTAATCGAAGTGTTGTTGTCAAATATCAATGGTTCTACTGCGGTTGTCCCTGTTGGCAGAATAGGCCCAGAGCCTCTCTGTAGTTTTTATCATTTGTCCTGTCGCCAGACGGTTAGGGAACTGTTGGATTCCCAAGATAGATCGATGCATGGCTTGTTGAAAATTATAAAAACCAAAGAAGTGTTGGTAGCCAGCGAATGGGGAATTAAGGAAAGGGATCATCTTTTTTTCAACGTGAATACCAGAGAAGAAGCTGCAGAGGCTGAAGATATTTTAACAAGAAGGGAGCGACAAAAAATTGAAGGATAGTCATCAGGAAAAGAGTAAAATCCCTCCTATGGTCAGCATAGTTGGATGGAAAAATAGTGGAAAAACATCCGTTGCGGTTGGGTTGGTTGCTGCATTGAAAAAAAAAGGATGGAGAGTCATGTCGCTTAAACATGGACACCACCATGACATTGATACTCCAGGAACCGATTCTTGGAAATTGCGGCACGAAGGAGGAGCTGAAAGAGTAGTCCTGTCAGGCCCCGAAGGGTTCGCTGTAATGGGTGGCTGGGGCCCAGACATAGAGATGTCGTTGGAGCAGATAACTTCTAAATATTTATTCGAAGCTGACGTTGTGATAGTTGAAGGATACAAAGATTCATTTATCCCAAAGATCGAAGTGTGGAGGCCTGGCAATGGCGATCCGTTGCTCTATGGGTCTAAAGACTCTCAAAAGGATTATTACTTAGCCGTGGTGAGTGATAGTAGAGAACTGGATATATCCATACCGGTTTTACATCCCGAGAACCCAGATCTTTTCGATTGTTTAGTGGGTCTAGTCGAAACAAGCTTGCTGGAATCGAAAGAGTCAGGTTGTGAATAGACTGAATCGAGCAGGTAGGCAGGGGTGGATAATTGCATTGGCCGTTTCATTCACTTCTCTCATCACTCTAGCTTTAGTTCCAGTTCTTCTTGAGCGTCAAGAAGCTGTGATCCAAAGTGAAATTACAGATTTTTCTGAAGCTAGACCGATGTTTCCAGAGATAGCCTTGGTACATTCACGGGAAATGATGCGGATTGAACAGTATGTGAGTTCCGGTGATCCGAACTTCATCGTTCTCTATCAGACTGATCTTCGCAGAGAAGAAGAGTTATTGAATGACTTGAGAAGGATTATCGCTGGGATGTCTACGGTCTACCAGAGTGAGCTTGCCGGGATGGAACTGACAGCAAGCAATTGGAAAATTCTTCACAGTCCATTGATGGATGGTGGCCCCCTTAGGACAACGCGCGAATCTTTTGTGGAAAGCATGGATGAAGATCGTGCAAGGTATGCAGCTCTCCAAGAAACTGCACGCAACTTTGAAGATCTTCTAATTCGTGATGCCACGACTGCATCCGTTACACTGGGGAGTCAGAGAAGATGGAAATTATGGTTCACTGTGGGCTTAGTGGTACTTACTATCTCTGGAGCTATTGCTATGGGAATAGTTGGAGTCAGCCTGCAAGACTTGGCTCGAAATGAGGCAGAGAGGCGTAAGGAGACAGTGGCAGCCCGGAGAGAGGTTAGGGCTGTACTAAGGGGTACAGGAGATGGGATAATAGGCGTTGGGCTGAATGGTGCTTGTACTTTTTTAAATGAAGCTGGATCTCGCCTCCTTGGCTATTCAAAGCAGGAACTGAAAGGGAAATCAGTGCACAACATGATTCATCATACACGTTGGGATGGCAGCGATTACCCTCTGAAAGAGTGCCCCGTTCATCTTTCCTTAGCATCTGGAGATACCGCAAAAACCCTTGATGATATTTTGTGGCGTAAAGATGGTTCGTCTTTTCCAGTACAACTCGCTGTAAGTCCGATGACAGACGGTCTAGAAATCCTAGGTGTAGTGCTCACTTTTACGGATATGACGGAAATTCGAGAGGCTGAAGAAGCTCTCAAACAAGCCATCTCTGCTAGAGATGAGGTATTGGCTGTTGTATCCCACGATTTACGCAACCCAGTAGGGACCATAGCGGCAGCTGCAGAGTTAGTGGCCGATGTTCCACTCTCTCAAGAACGACGAAATGAGCACCTGCACACGATCCGTAGAGCAGCTGATAGAGTTAATCGACTAATTCAGAGCTTGCTCGATGTAGCGAAAATTGAAGCTGGAAAAATTACGTTAGAATTGAGTTTTGAAGAAATAAACGAATTAGTAAACGATGCGGTGACACAAGCTGGATGGTTAGCAGAACAAGAAGGAGTCCAATTGTTATTTGAAGAAGAGGAAACGTCCTCCCGAGTACATGTGGATCGAAACAAAATGTTACAGGTGCTGTCGAATTTGATAGAAAATGCACTGAAATATACTCCAGAGGGAGGTCGGGTGACTGTTTCTGCAAAGAGAGAAGGGGATAACGTTTTGATTGTAGTAGCTGATACTGGTGTAGGTATCGAACCTCAGGTGCTCAACAATTTGTTTGACAGATTCTGGCAAGGCCATAGAAAAGACGGCAAAGGATCTGGATTAGGACTGACCATAGTCAAGGGGATCCTACAAGCACACGGCACGACCGCAAATGTTAGGACTGAGGTCGGAGAGGGAAGCTCTTTTGAGTTCACTCTTCCAGCAAACTCTTGAATCCTGGAGCGCCACAGAGGTGTGTTTAGCTAATCAGGGGTCTTGTGGACGAGGAGTTCATTTTAAGTGGTAAGTGGCGATGAATAATCACTTTCGTTTTAAGCACATTAGTCCAGTTAGGTTCAATGATATGGATGCTGGAGGCCACGTACATCATTCGATTGCGTTGTGCTATTTCGAAGAAGCTCGAGAAGCTTATTGGCGTTGCGTAGTCGGCGATTTAGGAGATAATGATATCAAGTATGTCATAGCTGAGCTGGAGGTAAAATATCATCGAAGAATTCTCTATCCTACGGTGATAGAAGTTGGTGCTAGGATCACGCAGGTCGGTCGCAAACATTTGGTTATGGAGTATGAAGGGAGCTCAGAAACGGGAGATCTTTTAATATCCGGAAATACTTTACTAGTAATGTTTGATTACAGAAAAGAAATGTCGGTAAGGGTGCCGCTGGCTGTTAGTTCGGCCATCAGTACTTGGGAGGATTTAGGAATAAATAAAGGGAGCTAGCTGAGGATATTCAGAAGGGGTTGCTATCTTATCCTTGAAGCTTACCCTGGCGTCTGCTACGCTTCCTCGTATAATTATTCCTGTCCTACAGCAGGTTATCTTATAAGATATCTGTAGTAGGTATCGAAAGTCGAGAAAATGGTGAGAGGTTTTGAAGTCTAGTTGGTTGATCGTCCTCGTTTAGCACTGGAGTTGGAATAATGAGTTTAAGGATTTATCTCTCTGTCGTAATGGCTGTAATGGCCCTGAATATCCCAGCAAGTGCCCAAGAGACCATCAGTGGTCGTTTTAGAGTGCTTGTTCCCCAATTCCTGCCCATGAATGATGAGGATGATGGTTTCGGGGACAAACTAGCTGATAGACTACGTGATCAGATCGATGAGCTTAATACTCACGCAGCGGTTAGTGAACGGGACATCAATAATCAAATTAAAGAATTTAAAATTAAGAAAGAGGACGTTAACTGCATAACGGCCCGTCAACTTGCTGCCCAAGCGAACCACCAGGTGGTTCTGTGCGCGCAATACTCCGGTTCTAAGGAGGCGTATGAGGTTCAAAATATTAAATTTGTCAGTGTAGCCACTGGTGAAGAATATATTGTGGACAATGTGATGTCTGCCGATAAGCAGGAAGAGGCTGCGGCCACACAGATCGTTGATCGGTTCACCCTCTTTGTAGAACAACAGAGGGTGGCGGTTTTTTGTGGTGATTATGCTGCTAGTCAGCAATGGGGACCTGCTTTAGAGAATTGTAATAGAGCGCTAGAGCTGAATCCGAGCAGCAACTCCAGTCGTTACACCAAAGCTAGTATTTTGAGGCAGACGGACGACTTGGAAGGTGCCCTTGAAGAGATTAAGACTCTCTTGGAGAGCGATCCTTATCACACTGATGCTTTGCTTTTGGGTGGATTCCTAGCAATCAACCTTAATGATCCGGAGTTGGCCCGCAGTTACTATCGTAATTTTCTTCAATTAGATCCGACTAATGCAGCAGTCAGAATGCAGGTTGCGTATGATGCTGCGCAAGCTGGGGATCCATTAGGAGGCATGGAAATCATACAAGAGGGAATAGATGCGAGCCCTGAAAATATTGACTTCCATGAACAGCTAGGAAATTTTGCTTTTGCCGGAGCTGAGAACCTCCGCGCTGAAGCGGCCCTTGATGGTAGCGATGGTGTGACTGACGAAGTGGCAACTGTCTACCGTCGTGCTATTGCTGCTTATGAAAAAGTTTTTGAGACCAAAGGTTCAGAAACATTGGTTTCACAATTAAGGAATACCGCTGCGGCCTATCTGCAGTTAAAGGAAGCTGCTCAGTCTGCGGAATTTTCTAGTCGAGCACTTGAGGTCCATCCTCAAGAAGCTTCAATGTGGAATATCTATGCTCAGGCTTTGAACGAATTGGGGCAAATTGAAGAAGCCGTTGCGGCTTTGTCTAAGATTGAAGCCATCGACCCTAATTATCCCAATCTCTTCTTGCGTATGGCTAACTGGCTGTTACAGGCAAATGATATTGATCAAGCAATTCCGATCCTTCAGAAGGCGGTGAATCAAGGATCTGATGCTAATCAGGCTGGAAATATGATTTTTGGACGAGCTTATGCGAATTACGTACAACCCGACGAGAAAAATTATAGTCGCTTTATAGATTTAATGAGATTGGCTAAAGATTTTGAGATCACTGTGGAAACTCGAGAGCAATATGATTTTTGGCATGGCTTTAGCTTGTATAACCTTGGCCTTGCTGCCCAGGTGGAAGAAACCGTTGCTAGTGCGGAAAGGTCTTTACCCATGTTTAGAGAAGCTTTGTCTTTGTTTCAGCGAGCTAAGGGTTACGCCGATCGAACCGCATCTATCAATTATGCGCAATTCTCTGAGGCTAGTACAACGTATATCGAAATCCAAGAGGCAATTATCAAACGTGGTGGTTAGGAACGTAGTCGCGATCCTTCCTTAAGGATCGATGCTTCACCTAGAATCACGAAGGATATGAAGAGGTATCTGGCACCAGAGTGCCAGATACCTCTTTGTCTTTGATTTGATCACTATTTTTCTCTGATTGACTTGACCTATTTAATCCTCTCCAGGTAATATCTCACTACCTGATTTCAATATCAGGGTGCCATGATTCAATTTGAGGTCCTTCCTGGGCCGAATAAACACCGAAATAAGATTATAGGCCTAGGCTTGACTTGAATAAAACCTGTTGCGTATCTTGCCCATTATGTTCCATTTCTACCCATAATTACCCACAAGGTACCACAGAGTGACGAGTTTTCTCGGAAGATATGAGTATCAGTTCGATGAAAGAGGTCGAGTTAGCTTACCTTCAGCGTTTCGAAGGGAGGCTAAAGAAGATCGTTTTGTCCTTATTCAATGGAAAAAACCTTCTTTGACTCTGTTTCCAAAGGATTCGTGGACTGCAGCTCAAGAACGCCTACTCGCTTTCCGTCGCAATCAACCAGAATCATGGGAAGATGTACTTGGAATTGTTTCCAATGCTGCAGAAGTAATCCCTGATAAACAGGGTCGTATTCTAATACCTGGATGGTTACAAAAGGCAGCAGGGTTGGAAAGCAGTGTTCTTATGGTTGGCAATATCGATCGTATTGAATTATGGGATCCGGCAGGATTTTCTGAGGCAATGGAGAGTAAGCGCGGTGATTTTGAGAAATTTTCCAACCAAGTTTTTGGATAACTCATGGAAACCGCTTTCCTTTCCAGTGGAAAATCTACTTCTGGAGAAATTTCGAATGGAGAGGATTTTCATAAACCAGTGCTTCTGTCCGAGACAATTGACTGGGTTAAATCGAAGGGGGAAGGGTTTTATTTGGATGGGACTGTGGGTGGAGGTGGGCATTCCAAGTTACTTCTAGACACTTGTAAAGGTTGCAGAGTAATAGCAGTGGACCGAGATCCACAGGCCTTATCAATTGCTAAGACGACTCTGGAGTCTTACGGCGACAGAGTGATTTTTGTTCATGCTCGTTTTGATCAAGCTCTAGATCAGTTTTCGTTACAAGGTCCTCTTTCTGGAGCTTTCTTGGACCTGGGAGTCAGTTCTCGTCAGTTAGATGATGATGAGAGGGGCTTCACTTTTCGTAAAAATGTCAATTTAGACATGCGGATGGATTGTGCAGACTCTGACCATCCAACAGCGGCTCAAATTCTAAATGAAGCTCCAGAGGAGAAGCTGGAAAATATTTTCAGAGATTATGGCGAAGAACCGAGAGCTAGGAAACTTGCGCATGGAATTGTGTCCAGGAGGCAGAAGAATCCCTTCTTAACTAGCGATGACCTTGTAGCAATTCTCTATAAAACGTTCAAAAGAACCCCAAAAACTCAAGAAAAGGCAAGAATCTTTCAAGCACTAAGGATATGTATAAATGATGAATTGGGTTGCCTTAGTCGAGGTCTAAAAAGAATCCGGATGGACTTGGATAGTGGGGCATCTTTTGCGGTAATCACCTATCATTCGCTGGAAGACCGAATAGTCAAGCACTCCTTTCGGGAATGGAGTCAGTCATGCATTTGTCCTCCCAAGATTCCAATCTGTAGTTGTCGAGGTGAACCCTTGGGACACGTTCCCATGGTTCGTGGCGTTAAACCTTCAGATGATGAGATCCAAGAAAACTCGAGAGCGCGGAGTGCTAGACTCCGTATTTGGAGGAAAGCATGAGAAGGCGAAGACAAAAACCGAACTGGTTAATGACTAGTTTCTTAGTGATCAGCTTCTTTGGATTAGCTATGTCAATGATTTTTACAAGTTCGAGACAAAGTAGAACTAGGGATTTGTTTCAGGCTAGTGCCCAAGTTGAGCGTGACGTGGCCTCTTCGTTGTCGGAAAGAGATGAACTTAATCGCGAGATCCAATATCTGGAAGGTCGTTCTAGAATTTCTCAGGTTGCCAGGGAAAATCTAGGGATGCACAAACCTGAAGCTTCTGAAATGGTAATTCTTTCAGGAGGCGTTCTACCGTGACCAGGCACAGACCCGCTTTCAAACGCATGCTGAGGTTGCGTCGTAGAATTGTTTTGGCCATCTGGATAGTAAGTAGCGCTCTAGTTGTGGGGCGTTCAGCTCAAATTCAGATTATCGAGGGCCCTAATCTGAAAAAAATAGCGGTAGATCAGCAGCAGCATCCACAATCGATACCTGGTGCTAGGGGGGCGATTCTAGATCGTAATGGTATCGCTTTGGGGGTGAGCCATGAGCGAGTCAGAGTTAGCGTTGCTCCTCGTGAAATCATAAATGTGCCAAGTGTTACTAAGCTTTTGGCACAGACATTGGATCTGGACGCAGATGTGGTAGCGAGTTACACGAATTCGACTCGAGTTTGGAAGGTTTTTCCAGAATCCTTTCCGCCGTCTATTCGTGATGACCTGTTATACGTTTCGGGCGTTTACCTGGAGCAGGAATATCCTAGGGTTAATCCTCATGGTGACTTGGCAACAAGTGTTTTAGGTACAATTCGGGATGGCAAAGGCCGGGGTGGCATAGAACAAGTTTTCGACCCGATTCTGACTGGAAAGGAAGGCCGAGCCTTAGTGTCTCGGGACGGAAATATGAGGCCGATCCCTGGTCAGAAAGTTATTTTGGACCATCCAGGGAAAGGAGGACAGGTCCAACTGACACTAGATATAGATATGCAACAGATCGGTCGTAATAATTTGGCCGCTGCTATTCAAGCCACGGAAGCCGAGGGTGGCGACTTGGTCATCATCGATCCACAAAATGGTGATGTATTGGCAATGGTATCCATACATAATGGGTCTGCTAACAGTTTGTCCGCCATTACTACTCCGTATGAACCAGGATCTACTCTGAAGCCTTTTACTGTGGCTGGCCTAGTACATAATGGGCTTGCATCATTGGACGACACTGTTGATACAGGCATCGGTTCTTGGGAGATAAATAAACGTACCATTCATGACGTACATCCTGAAGGTGGAGTAATGAGTCTCTCTCATGCTCTGCAGATATCCTCCAATGTCGGTATTGCCAAGGCCGCTCAGGTCTTGACGGATACCATTCAATATGAAAACCTGCGTGACTTTGGCTTTGGAGTAGCTACTGGAATTCGCCTTCCTGGAGAAGGAAGAGGAATGCTAAGGCATCCTAAAGAATGGGGCATACAGTCGGCTGTTTCATTAGCGATAGGATACGAAATTTCGGTAACCCCTTTGCAAATGGCGATGGCTTATGGAGCATTAGCCAACGGTGGTAAATTGTATAAACCTCGTATTGTGAAAGAGGTAAGAGATGCCCAAGGGAAAATAGAGAAAGTTCCTAGTCGTGTCGTAAGGAGGGTTGTTTCACCGACTGTAACGAAAGAAATCTCAGAAGTTTTGGTCGGAGTAATAGAAGATGGAACTGGGAGACGTGCTGGACTCAGCACTTTTGCAGTGGCAGGGAAGAGTGGAACAACCAGAGCTTGGTCAAACGGCAGTTATGAGGAAGGAGCGTATTTTTCTTCATTCGTAGGTTTTTTCCCAGCCGAAGATCCACAAGTAGTGATTTTAGTCAAGCTTGATCGACCAGAAGGAGCTTATTACGGTGGTGCGACTGCTGCTCCTGTAATTCGTGCAACCATGACTGATATTTTGGCCTCTCCGAGGCAGCTTCTAGATTGGACTTCTCTAGGGGATCTGCAGATTCCTCCGGAAAATCCACTTCCCAAATCGGCGATGATGCTAGCATCTAATCTCAGTGTAGGTGTGACGACAAGTGATATTATTTCAGAATCTCATGTTGAGGTTAACAGTGATGCTACTACAGCCGTGGTAATGCCAGATGTACGCGGACTGACATCCAGGTCCGCTGTCAGAATGATTCACGAGCTAGGATTGAGAGTCCAGTGGTCAGGGACTGGGAAGATTCTAGAGACAAACCCTAGAGCAGGATTAGTGGTCTCTAAAGGAGATACAGTGAGTTTGGTGTCTAGAAGGAGTGATGGAGATGGCTGAGACACCGATTTCATTAATGTCTCTCAAGGAAATGCTGGAATCGGCCAAGCTATTGGATCAAATACATGGAAAAATTGAAGGAATAATAATTTCAGGGATTAGTCAAGATTCGAGAACACTGAAGGAAGGAGATTTATTTCTCGCCTGGAAAGGATCAGACTACGATGCACATGATTTTCTGAATTTGGCAGTTAGTTCAGGAGCCACCGCTGTTCTAGTAGAGAAATTTGTTCCGGATTTGGAAATACCTCAATTGCAGGTCTCAAACGGTCGTTTAGCAGGAGCTCTGGCAGCGGATCTGTTTTTTGGATCTACTTGGAAGGATTTGTTCGTCGGAGCTGTGACCGGTACTAATGGCAAAACAACTACAGCACTGCTCTCGCGTCATATCCTCCAGGGAAAAAATCCGGCAGCAGCCTTGGGCACTGTAGGATTGGTAAAAAGTGATGGTTTGGTTCAAGAAGGATTGGACTCTCTAACGACTCCTGGTCCCGTTGCAATCTCTCGCTTACTAGGGGAACTCCTGGAGGATGGCACGAGGTCTGTTGTTATGGAGGCATCTTCTCATGCTTTGGCACAGTACAGGTTGGCGGGGATACGGTTTGACAGCGTGATTTTTACGAATCTTAGCGGAGACCATCTCGATTACCATACAGATATGGATGGTTATTTCGAAGCCAAAGCTAACCTCTTGAACCTACTCAAAGATGATGGGGTCGCCATCCTTAATGCTGATGACCCTACTTGGCAAAGATTAGATACAAAAGAGATTTCCACTTTCAGCTACGGACTTGTCCAGCCAGCGGATCTTACTGGCCACATCGTGGAAATGGATCTCGATAAGACTGTCCTAGAAATAAACATGGGGATAGAGACCGAGTGTATCACTTTGCCACTCAGTGGCAGGTTTAATGTTGATAATTGTCTTGCGGCAGTGTCATTAGCTACGGTTGCAGGGATGAGATTAGGGGAAATAGCCGATCGTCTGAGCACTGCTCCTCAAATTCCAGGACGCTTCGAAGTTGTGGTGCGAGAACCCTTCTTGGTAATCATCGATTTCGCTCACACCAGCGCAGCTCTGGAAAATATCATAGATGCTGTGGGAGCGCTCACGGCTGGCCGTCTGATTGTTGTTTTTGGAGCTGGGGGTGACAGGGATGGTTCGAAGAGGCCGAAAATGGGAAAAGTGGTATCTCGAGGTGCGGATCTAGCCATAGTGACCTCAGACAATCCACGTTCGGAGAACCCCGACTCTATTATTGATGACATTATGAGCGGAATGCCAAAGGGAAATGTTTGGAGAATAAGTGATCGCAGATCTGCAATCGAACAAGCTCTTTCTGAAGCCCAACCAGGAGATTGTGTCCTCTTGGCAGGAAAAGGCCACGAACGTTTTCAGATTGTGGGTCAGCATAAGAAACGGTTGGATGAACGTGCAATAATTTTGGAAAATTTGCGAATGTCAGGGGGTGTTGGTTGACAGAGTTTCAATTGTGGAATGAAACACACGTAAGTGAGGCCTTGAACCTGACACTTGAGAATGCAACAGGGGTCACATTTTCAGGGATTTCTACGGATAGTCGTTCTGTTAGTCCAGGTGAATTATTCGTTGCATTGATGGGCGAGGATTTTGATGGTCATGATTTTATTGCAAGTGCTGCAGAAAAAGGAGCTAAGGGTGTAGTTGTATCACGCCTAGTGAATATCAAAGAGGGAAAAATTCCTGTTTATCATGTGGAGGATACTCTTCAAGCTCTAGGGAATTTAGCAAGATACCGAAGGAAGAAGATGGATGTTACTGTTGTCGCCATCACTGGCTCAAGTGGCAAGACTGTAACTAAAAATTTAACGCAAGCTGCCATAGAGGGCTGTTATCAATCTCACTGTACTTCCGGAAATCAGAACAACAGAATAGGGGTTCCCTTAACATTACTTTCGGCACCTTTAGACACTGAAATCGTAGTATTGGAGATGGGTACTAGTGAACCAGGCGAAATCGAACTGTTAACAGAAATGTCTGAGCCTCAGATTGGAGTTGTAACAACGGTCTCAGAATCTCACACACAGAAACTGAAATCTTTCGATGGGGTAATGAAAGAAAAATTGGAACTTTTTCGAGGACTATCAACCAATGGGATTGCTCTGGTAGGTGGTGACCCTCAAGTCCTTTCGAACAAGGCCAGAGAAGTTATAAGGGACACATTAGTAATTGGAATTGGCTCACATACAGATGTGAATTATCGGCCTGGTCAGATTGAGATGAAGGAGGACGGTTGCTGCGTATTTCCTTGGCATGGAGAGGAGGTTGTATTACAGGTTCCGGGGATGCATTCTGTGCAAAACGCTCTGATGGCTCTGGCTATTTCAGACCTTCTTGACGTTCCAGCGAGCATGGCTACAAAAGGCGTCAGTCGTGTGAAAGCGGCTAAGATGCGTAACGAAATGATGCAAGTGGGTGGCATCACTTTGATCTTGGATTGTTACAATGCCAACCCCCAAAGCGTTAAATCTGCTTTAGATCTCTTGGCTGCCACAAACCCTGAGCGGCCTAAGATCGCTTTTTTAGGGAGCATGCTTGAGTTAGGTGAAAACAGTAAGGAATTGCACAGAAACCTACTTTGTCAGGCTGTATCTCTTGATTTAGATCTTATTGTAGCGACTGGTTTATTCGCCCTTGAATCATCGATAGAGAATATTGACAACAGGACGAACAGTACTCGGCTAGTCAGCACATCAGATCCTCAAGAAGCTTACAGGAATATTCGAAGTCAAATAAGGGGGGATGAAGTTCTGCTCTTGAAAGGATCACGGGGAGTTAATCTAGAAACACTCATACCTTTTTTCGAGGCAGATTTCGGAACAAAAGGAACTGTTACAGATGGGATGAAGGGCTGATGTTCTATCATTATCTACCTGATCTAGCTGATCTCCATATCGTATTTAATTTATTTAGATTTATAACTTTTCGAGCTGCTGGTGCCTTGGTCACCTCATTGTTGATAGCGTTTGCCTTAGGACCGAGTACGATTAGGATGCTCAAGCACTTTGGGGTTGGGCAAGTAGTAAGGGCTGATGGTCCTGGTACTCATCTCGTGAAACAAGGTACTCCAACCATGGGTGGGATACTGATCGTTTTACCAGCAACATTGTCCACTTTGCTTTGGGCAGAATTGGCCAATTGGTATATAGTCATAGCTCTTGTGGCTTTTCTAGCAATGTCTGCCATAGGATTTATGGATGACTACTTGAAAGTCGTGCGGTTGCAGACGGCCGGGCTGATTGCCCGTTATAAAATGCTAGGCCAATGGGTGTTCGGAATCTGTCTCGGCTTGTTTCTCCTTATGCACCCTATCTCTCCACTGGAACCTAACAGGACCATGTTGCCGTTTTTCTCAGATTTTTCTTTGCTCATCAATCCGTTCGTTTATGTGATTTTTGTCAGCTTTGTCATCTCAGGAAGTTCTAACGCAGTCAATCTTACGGATGGCCTAGATGGATTAGCGACAGGCCTTGTTGCTGTGGCATCGGCAACTTTTGGGATTTTGGCTTATCTGATAGGTCGAGTAGACAGTTCATCTTATCTCGGCCTGTTCTACTTGCCCGGAGCGGCAGAGCTTGGAGTTCTTGCCCTTGCCCTTACAGGAAGTTGTTTGGGTTTTCTATGGTTTAATTCCCATCCTGCTGAAGTGTTTATGGGAGATACTGGAGCACTAGGCTTGGGTGGAGTAATTGGAGCGATAGCCATCCTACTGAAAGCTGAATTTTTCTTAGCAATCGTAGGTGGCGTATTCATTGCGGAAGTGCTTTCTGTGGTTCTTCAGGTGGGTTTTTTCAGGTACACTCGCTCAAGAGATGGGGTCGGAAGAAAAATCTTTCAGATGGCTCCCATACACCATCATTTCGAAGAAATAGGATGGCCTGAAAGTAAAGTGGTAGTGCGTTTTTGGGTTTTAGGAATTATGTGCGCGATGGTCGCACTAAGTGCATTGAAGATTCGTTGAGATATGAATATGTCTCGACCTTTGAAAGGACAAAGTGTCGCTGTTATCGGCCTCGGATCTTCAGGGGTAGCAGCAGCAAGGTTGGCTCTCGAAAAAGGAGGAAACGTTTATGTATCAGAAGTACGGGAGGACAAGGAGGCTTGCGCTAGTGCCAGTCAGTTACGCGAGATCGGAATCGAAGTGGAACTCGGCCCGCATGTCCAGCGAAAAATTGCAGAAGCCGGAACTATTGTCGTCAGTCCAGGGATTTCGCCTAGCGCCAAAGTTCTCAAAGAGCTCGCTGACAATGGCTTATCGACGATTTCAGAACCAGAATTTGCATTTAGATTCTTTAATGGTCCATTGATAGCAGTTACTGGGACTAACGGTAAGACTACCACTGCTATGCTGATAGCTCAATTTCTCAAGGCAGACGGGCAAGATATTGCAGTCGGTGGTAACATAGGAGGAGGATTGGCTCCTCCAGCTTCGGAATTAGCTATAAGTGGAAATTCGCCATCTTGGTATGTGCTGGAGCTGAGCTCTTTTCAGCTTTCAGGAATAGTAGATTTAAAGCCAGCCATTGGAGTTTTCACCAATTTGGCTCCAGATCATCTTGATAGGTATGATTCTGTGGATTCCTACTATCGTGATAAATCCAGAATTTTCGATAATGCTGATGAGAAAAGCCGTTGGGTTCTGAATGGTGATGATTCTGAGTTGGATAGCCTTGTACAAGGCATACCTGGAGAACGTTTTTATTTTTCTGAAGAGTATGCTGATCGTGCTGGAGCTTATCTGGAATCCGGTGTGCTCACTGTGGAATTAACAGGATCAAAATATAGGATTGCGGGCCTACAAGACGTAACACTTGTTGGTAGGCACAATATTCAAAATGTATTGGCCGCTGCGTTAACTGCTAAGCTAGCTGGAACGAAAAAAAGTTCTATCTCAGCCGGACTCAAAGAATTTTCTGGATTACCTCACCGTACCGAAAAAATTGCAGAAAACAATAAGATTACATGGGTTAACGATTCCAAAGCCACTAACGTAACGGCTACTATAAATGGAATCACAAGCTTCGACTCTAATCTATTGGTACTCTTGGGTGGACAGGACAAGGGAGAAAATTTCTGTCGATTAGTCAAACCACTTAAGGAGAACGATTCAAAAGTTCTTGCGTATGGTGAATCTGGGATTCGGTTATACGAACAACTAAAGGACGAAGTACGAGTCCGTTTGGTCAAGGGTAGTTTTGAAGATTTGATAAGGTCAGCAATTGATTGGGTGGAATCTGGAGATACAGTCCTTCTGTCCCCAGCATGTCCAAGTTTTGACATGTTCAAGGATTATGAACACAGAGGGGAACGATTCCGTCACTTAGTAACCAAATTCCTGGAGAGTTCTGATGGTTGATGCGATGGATAGGACCTCCTGGAAGCGATCATTTTTTTCAAGTGAAAATTGGAACAAAGGTTGGGAAGTGACCGCTCTCTATTCCGTCACTGCTGTACTTATAGTTTTCGGTTTAATTACGCTTTATTCGGCCAGTTCTTATGATGCCCAGACTCATCAATTGCCAGGCACTTACTACTTCTCTCGTCAACTAATAGGTGTGGCTCTCGGAATGGTTGCGCTGATGATTTGTTCTCGTGTGAGTTATCACATATGGAGAAAATTGGCCTGGCCAATACTCGCTGTGACTTGGGTGCTACTGATTGTATTAGTCTTACCAGGTGAAAATACTTTCGCTCCACGGATCAATGGGGCCAACCGTTGGATTCGTGTAGCTGGTTTCACTTTACAGCCCTCTGAATTAGCAAAAATAGCGATCATTATTTGGACTGCTTCTTTGGCTGTTCGGAAACAAAATCAATTTAAGAGTCTAAAGACAGGGTTCTTACCCTTTGTGGTTGTTTGGTCAGCGATGATGCTTCCTATACTCTTGGAACCAGACTTGATGACTGCATTGTTGGTTGGATTTCTAGGTTGTTTGGTTCTATTTATGGCTGGAGGTCGAGTTGGCCATTTCATCTTTGCAATTGTGGCAGGTTTACCAATTCTATGGTCTGAGTTGAATGGTGGTTACAGACTCCAGAGATTGAAGGCGTTTTTCGATCCTTCGCTCGATATTGCGGGTGTAGGTTATCAAGTTCAGCAGTCGCTTTTTGCCATCGGATCTGGTGGCGTTTTTGGTGTAGGGTTTGAACAGGGGCGACAAAACCTTGGATTTCTTCCCGAAGCTCACAATGACTTTATTTTTGC
>Ga0114996_10002741_pt1 | contig 22503 bp, 22 predicted proteins | sample ArcticOcean_MG_C_4_FD_87039 | JGI IMG/M metagenome (GOLD analysis project Ga0114996, IMG submission 87039) | Marine microbial communities from western Arctic Ocean - ArcticOcean_MG_CB4_134 | ecosystem: Environmental > Aquatic > Marine > Oceanic | place: Arctic Ocean: Canada Basin | collected... | reverse complement strand
GACTTTTGCTCGGATTGAATGACTCCGTTGCTCTGTGACGTCACTTCTTCCACAGACGGCGCGCCCTCCGCAGAAGAAGCCGCCGCCGCTACTGGCGCAGGTGTGAGAGGTGGTTCTTCAACAGGTGTTGCTAAAACTTCCGTTTCCTGTGGTGATTCTTGAATTTCCTCGCTGAACACTGACGACTCGGTCACGGCTGGAATCTCGCTTTTTGTTTCTCTGGGCGTCTCTTTGGGTCTCTGAGTTGGCTGTGGTGCTTCTACCCACGGCTCTTGGCTCACAGTTGCAGACGATGCCGTACGAACCGATTCGCCATCCAGTGACGCTTCCACAAGAGCCAATTCCAGAGACAGAGTGGACGGGCCGTCCTGCCTTGGAAAGGCCTGTTCAAATGCCCTCACTGCCTTGAGAATGCGCTCAGTGGTGGAGGCCTGTGCAATCGCTTTCATGGTGCCCAGGGTTTCAGGGGTATGCTCTAGGGCTTCGCCGACACCCACGCTCATGAGCAAGACGCTGCGCAGCTGGTTAACAAGCTGGCGATGGAAACGGCGCAGGTCCAACCCCTGGTCTGCCACGGTATTGATAATCCTGAGACCCTCTCGGGCTTCCCCTCTGAGGATGTGATCCACCAAGTTTAGTGCCATCTCATCGTCTCCAAGGCCAAGCATCTCCCTCACTTGGCTCAGTGTTATGTTGGAGTCGTAGGAGACCACCAGTTGCTCAAGAAGGTTTTCGGCATCACGCAGGCTACCAGAGGCGTTGCGTGCAAGTGCCTTCAACACCTGCGGTTCGGTCTCAATCCCCTCGCCTTCGCATAGCTGGGCAAGGCGTGACTCAATATGCTCCTGTGATATGCGATGGAAGTCGAACCTTTGACACCTTGAGACCACAGTTGCAGGGACATTGTGTGCCTCAGTGGTAGCCAGGATGAAGATGGCATGAGACGGAGGTTCCTCCAGGGTTTTGAGCAGTGCGTTGAATGCTTCGGAGGTCAGCATATGCACTTCGTCAATAATGTAGACCTTGTAAGCAGCCTCGGCAGGGGTGAAGTGAACTTTCTCCCTCAGATTACGCACGTCGTCTATACGACGCTGGCTGGCGGCGTCTATCTCCACCATATCCAGTGCCCTGCCATCGTTGACCGCCTCGCAGATATGACACTGGTTGCACGGCTCTCCTTCAGAAGGGTTGAGGCAATTGACAGCCTTGGCAAGAATGCGGGCAGTACTGGTCTTACCCGTGCCCCTCGGCCCGCAGAAGAGGTAGGCATGGGCTATCCGTCCCTGGATTACAGCCTGCTTTAGAGTCCTGGTCACGTGGTCCTGGCCTATGACATCGCCCAGCGATTGAGGACGCCATTTTCGATAGAATACCTGAGGCAACTCTTAACGCGCTCCTATCTAATGGAGACTTTTTCCAGAACTTGGTCCTGCCTGGCCCACATATGGATCTCCTGCTGAGCATCGGCATGGTCATATCCAAGGAGGTGCAACACCCCGTGAACTATCAACAACGCCATCTCTGCCCTCAGGAGTTTCTTTCCATCTCTGGCCTGTCTTGCTGCCTGTGGATATGAAACCACAATCTCCCCAACAGGTGTTGTTTCTTCCGATGGTAAGACAAACCCGTCGGAACCCTGCGCTTCGTTATCCCTGGACTCCCAAAGAGGGAAGGCCAGAACATCGGTAATCTCGTCCAAGCCTCGGTAGTCACGGTTGAGACCATGCACAGTTTCGTCGTCCGCAATGACAAGACTAATCCTCATGGGCTTTCCATCGCCCTGGCTCTCCAATGCCTGTTCAGTCACTTCCCTCAGCCAAGTCTTGGATAGCCTGCGCGCGAAGGCTGGAAAAACTTGCACATCGACTCTCAGGGAAGGGACATACGCCAAGCAGTTTCCTCCACGACATCGAACGAAATAAGACTCGCTGCCATAATATCACAGGGCGTTTAAAGGCTACAAGGAAAGAGAGGCCGGAACGGCTTACTTGTCCTGCAAAGAACCTGTATTCAAGCGGTGGCCCGTCGGTAGACTCACGTTGCGGTGATCAACAGAACAGTCGTCATCGTTGTGAGCACCTAGAGACCATGGAGCATTGAATCCTACTCCTGAATGATGATGGTACGCACACCGACAAGGACATAGTCAACCTGATTCACGCTCACGGCAACCTTGAACCATCCTGACAGAAGCTCCTTTGGCATGGAAGCGCTAGCTACTGGGGGGTATCCACTGTTTCCAGAAGTTCCATGAACTCCTCGTAGCTTGAGACGGCAGCAACCGCCTTCACAAAATCACCCAGGGACATACTGGCGGCCCTCAATGTGATCAACTGGTCAAAGATGGGGCTAATGGACGAGGGGCTGTCGGCATACGTGCCGTGGAAGGCAAAATAGGCCTGATTCAACTTGCGTATATAGTAGCCGTTGTCCGCCAAGAAGAGTCTCCTATCCTCCATGTACTGCTCCGCCTCCTCTATCTTCCCATCTCCTAACAGTTCCTCAACCCCCAAGCGAGTCGCGTGCATCTCCACACGGAAATCGAACTCATCCTCCGACGTAGGAAGACTTTCACCCATCTGCGGCGGTATATACACCACCGGGGTTGCTTCAAAGCTACTGTACGCAAGCTCACCAATCTCCCTACCAAAGATGGTCGCTAACGTCTCATTGAGTGATGTCATGTCGGAGTCCGTCCCGTAGGTACGGCCAAGAGGGTGGAAAAAGAGGTAGTGGTGCAGCCATTCGTGGGCTGCCGTGATGAATATGCCCCTCAGCGAGGAGTGAGGGGAGACGACCGCCGGATACGTAGCCACGCCTCCTGTGGCTTGCACCAGCACTGAAAGGTCCTCTTCATGAAGCACACGTTCCTCCAGTGCCTCCCTCTCATCTACAGTGATGCCGGGTATGAGCAGAATGCCATCGACCATCTCAATACGGTCCCGTGGAGATACTACCAGCACACGTGGAGACTCCTCCAGCCGGAAGTCGACCGGGGGAAAGTGGATTCCAACGGCCTTCATCGGCCCTCCGATGACAAGCCCTTCGGCGTCTACGATGGAGTCAATCTCTCCCTCCATTATTTCCTCCACCCTATCCCTCATCTTGGCACGCACCATCTCCATTTCCACAAGATCAGCTTCAAGGTCGACCAAAAAGTTGCTCCCGTCAACTTGGGACGAGCTCCGCTCGTCCTGGATGGCTCTCTTCAATTCTCCTTCGCGTTCCACTAGCTGGAAATAGTCGAGAACAAGGGCCCACTTGGCCTGTTCATCTAGGAAATTGCCGGGAAGAAAAAGCCTGACCCTGTACAGCCACTTGTCCAGGAAGTTCTCAAATTCCCACTGCATCAGTGAATAGAGGTGCGTGCTGGCAAGATTTTCGACGGGAGTCAGGTGCAAAGTGCCCCTACTGGTAAGTAACACAAGAGATATTAACAACACAAGGGCAAAACCAATCGCCGTCTTGAGAATCCGCACACGCATCTCCTGCAAACAGCTTACACCACGGCAGAGACGCTCTCAATCACTACGGGAGCACTAAAGTGGCTTCGGTTAGCAACAAATCGAAGGGAAACAATACGCAACACGTTCAAATCAGTGCAGGAGCTCTGGCAAATCACAGGCACAGACGCGCACCCAAGGAACAACGCAGCGCAATCTCTTGAAGCTGCTCTGCCGGGGTGGAGCGTGAGGAGTCGGAAGACCTGGCTATTCCGCGCATTTCCGCATCATTAACATACTAGTCACTACTGCACAACCGTGCTCTCTCAAGGCGATATCACGAACATAGCCTTACTCAACGGCGCCAATCTGTCTAAGCATTTTCAGAAGCGCCTCAGACGCAACAGCGTGTCCGTTTTCGTTCCAGTGGTAGTCGTACCTGTTCTCGAACTTGTTACTGTTCCTGGCGAACTCCTCCGCGAAACTTTCGGTGAGGTCAATGAAATGAAAACCGTAGCTACCAGTCTGGCCCTCCAAAAGCCTGTTCATCCACAGGTTTTTGCTGCCTTCTATGTTTCCTTCGTATATCTCTGTTCTTGGCCCATCTATCATGAAGATAACCGTCTTGCCTGCATTCTCGCTGGCTATTTTTTGCAACACGTAGTCTGTGGCGCGTTCTATGCGGTCCGTCTGAGGGTCCGTCGAAACCGCAGCTAAAGTGTTGTTGTCCTGATCTTGATTACCTTTCTGTGCTCGGCCGAGGCGTCTCTGCACTTTCAGATTGAGAAACACGTAACGTACCAGGCTACTCTTTCGGGATAGTCGTTTGACCTGATTTGGAACATAGGCTATGATCTCCGCCTCTGTTACCTTGTCCTCACTGATTTGCAGACACATGAGACCCGGAGCAGTGCTCACTTTGCATAGCGACTCGTCGAAGTCGTTATGTACGACGTTAAAAACCAGGACATCGGGATTGAAGTGCTCATTGACGTATCGGGACATTTGAAGGTATCCGCTGATTGGTGCTCCTGATACGCCGAAGCTGTACACGTCGAAATCGTCGCCAATCTTCTCCCGCAACAGGCTGGCCACGTTCTCATCGGCATCAACGTGAAGGGCCTCCACGTAAGAGTCCCCAATTACTGCGATTAGCGGCTTGATCCGCATTTCGGAAACGTAGTCAATGTCGCTATTCCATCCGAAGTTGTTGACGTGCCATCTTGCGCGCTGCTGAGCTAGGTTGCCCATGGTGTACGTGCCTGTCCGGGATTTGTCCACGTCAAATCTGAGGACCTGCTGCTCCGGGTCGTAGTAGTAATAAGGAATATTTGAGGCTGGAATCACAAACCTGAAAACCAGTTCCAGAAAAACGATACCTACCAAAAAGGCAGGAATAGTTATGATAAAAAAGTACTTCAGTCGTCTCATCAGTCGTTCCTGTTCTAACTAGCATCATCTAGGTTGAATCCTAAATGGGCCCCATGACTGTTTTGAAGCCGTTGTAGTCCCCGCCATATTCCTAAGCTATTCACTTATAGGTGGATGGGGCCATCCCCCCTGTTTACATGTATTTCAGTCAGGGAAATAGTCGCTGCCGCTTCTCTAGCTTTGTATTTGGTGGAGATGAAGGGATTCGAACCCTTGACCCCCTGCATGCAAAGCGCATTGTATCGTATCTGAAGGCCCATTTCCACATTCAATTTAGTTCCCTACGTACCCGTAGCTGTTCGTAGGTGTACAAGCGGAACTTGAAAAAATACTTGAACAATCTTGGAGTCTCCACTACTTCTATGGGGGCCTTTCTTGTTGAGGAGGACACAATGCAAATCAAAGAACTGAAGGCCAAAACGAAAGAGTCGGATAATAAGACACCCACCCCGCCCAACGACCCAGTGGCTTTGAGTAGATGGGTGCAGGTAACACATAACTACCCAAAGCCACCAAGGAAACAACCAGATGACCCTGCTTTGACTCCCACACCAAGAAAGAAACCTATTCCCAATAATGTAATCGGAACCGACAGGCCCGAAGCGGAAGAAACCCAAGAAGGCCAATACTGCCCGTACCAGAGTTCCCAGCTACCTTAGAGTCCCCAGGGAGGTACCAGCAAGTCAGGTGAAGAACATCGGCCACGGCAGGGGCCTACTCAAGTTCATGCAATGGTATAGCAACAATCAATCTGATATGCGGCTAGAGAAACTGGATGCCTCACAATTGGCTGCTTTGGGGTTAGGCTGGTACATCAGCGATAACCTCACAAGGGATGAAAAGAAACAATGGCAAAGACATCTCGATAAACAGTTCCAACGGTCAATAGACCAACAGAGGCAGGAAGAACGGAAGAGGGAGTTAAGGCGGATGGCTCGCTCTGGGAGGAGGCTGTACAAGTCGGCCTATGGCAAGTTACAGGACTACTATCGGGGTTTCATGAATTAACTCCCTTAACAGGGCCTCCAAATAAACCCCTAGGGTATAGGATTTTCTGAATGGTATCTATCTGCTAAATGGGGGGCTTTCATACGGAGACCAATTTCTGAAAACCTGCTCGTCCACCATACGGGGATGCTACTAAGGCTTATAAGGCTGTGGTGATGTAGGGGTGAGATATATCCACATACCCCGCATATGATGTTGATCCAAGGGAGCTAAAACAACACATAAATAAACGGCCCCACGCCTGTTGCCGTGCCAAAGCCAATTAGGAGTCCCATTATCAATAGTATTGCGACGAAAGGCATCATCCACCATAATTTACGATGCCACAGAAACGCCAACAATTCACCCGCTACCGCCATGCGATTGCCCATCTCTCTTAGTATATGCACTGGTCAATCCTATATATGAAGAATATACATTTTGCTGCCGTGTCGGAATATGTTTATGAAGGTTTATCCACGATAATCCGACCCATCACTAGGGAATCAAGGCCACTGTTTTCAAAGGTGTTAAGCGCATCGATTGGCGAGTTCACAATGGGTTCTCCTTTGAGATTGAATGATGTATTGAGGAGGATCGGGGTTCCGGAAGCCTGGCCATATTGTGTGATCAATGATTCATATAATGGATTGGTTTGCTTGTGGACCGTTTGTAATCGGGCGGTACCTAGGTGATTGACGGCACCGATCCGATCCTTCTTTTCATCTTTCACAGGTACTACAAGCATCATGAATCTGGCTGGATAGCTCGAAGCCGCATTTTCGAGCTCGAAGTAATCGTTAGCTGAGACTGCTAGTACTGAGGGCGCAAATGGTCGAAATGGCTCGCGATACTTGATCTTCGTGTTGACTATGTCTTTCGTCTTTGGGTCAGAGGGATTCGCCAGAATACTTCTATGCCCAAGAGCCCTCGGTCCCCATTCGAACCGGCCTTGAAACCATCCGATTACTCTATCGTCCATCAACCTATCTACTGTCAAATCGATCAATCGATCATCGTCGTTAACCTTTACATAATCATAGCCTTTCGACTTCACCGCCTCAACAATCTCGCTGTCTTCGTATTCTGCACCCCAACTGGCATGATCCATCACGAATCGCTGGCTGTTACCCAATACCGTGTTCCACACATAAAGTGCTGCTCCCAGCGAGCCACCACCATCACCGGCTGAAGGCTGGATGTAAAGTTCTTCGAACGGCGTCTCTCTAAGAATTCGGGCGTTGGCTACGGAATTCAGGGCGACTCCTCCGGCAAGGCAAAGCCGTGTGGATCCGGTTTCTCGATGAGCTTCTTTAGCGAGGGTAAGGATCATCTCTTCAGTGACTTGCTGAATACTGGCAGCGATGTCTGCATAGTATTGGTTATATTTAAGTAGTTCCGAGTAATTGGACGATCGTTCTCCGAAATAGGATGGGAATCCCGTATCTTCCGTGAAAAACGGTACACTTGGATCACGCACCTGTCCGAACAGCTCCAGAAACTTGCCAGTTATTGCACGTGAAGTGGAATAGTGGAACGAAAAATACCTAGGATCAAGCCAGAGATGCCCATCATCGGACTGCCTAGCCACCTGCCAGATTTTCTCGACGTATCGAGGTTGTCCGTAAGCCGCCATCCCCATTACTTTGTATTCTCCTTCGTTAACCTCAAATCCCAGAAACGCGGTAAATGCGCTGTATAAAAGACCGAGCGAATGTGGGAATTTTAGCTCTTTTATTATCTGTACTTGTTCCGCTCTGCCATATCCAATAGTTGTGGTTGCCCATTCTCCTACGCCGTCATACGTTAGTATTGCCGACTCCTCAAATGGAGAGCAAAGATAGGCGCTGGCAGCGTGGGAAATATGGTGCTCTGCAAACAGAATCTGCTTCGTAGCTACGCCCAATGTCTTAGAAATCATGCTCTTTATCCACAACTTGTCAAAGAGCCAAGTCCTCATGCTTTGGACAAACATCCAGTAAGTTCGCGGAAACCCGTGCAATGCAGTCTTCATGAGTCTATCGAACTTCACGAATGGTTTCTCAAAGAACACTACGTAATCAATTTGGGATGCATCCAGTCTTGCCTGGCTCAGACAGAATCTTATCGAGTTTTCAGGGAATGCGAAGTCATGTTTGATCCGAGTAAAGCGTTCTTCTTCGGCAGCAGCAGCAAGTTGTCCGTCTATCAGCAGCGCTGCCGAAGCATCATGGAAATAACACGAAATACCGAGAATAATCGTCATTACTGGTTCCTATTAATACTGTCGTTTGACTGATGCAAGATCTGCGAGGCCATCGTTCCGACTACCCCATCCGGTTTTATTCAACCCTTTGTGGCCCAGTGGGTCAGAGAAAAAGCGGAAGGGAATTGCCATAAACATAAACACGGTCCAGTAAAGTACGGTGAGGATGATTATCATCTGGATGGTCCCTAGAATGTGGACGCATCTCAGCCAAGTGTTCCGTATTTTCCTGCCCAATGTTCTCTCCTAAGAATGTTGACAGTGTGGTCGCAACAATAGCAGGCTCTCTATCACATGTCGGCATTTAAAGTAGCTACATAGTCATATCATCGCTAGCCGTCGGAACCCAAAGCCTACACTCGACTCGTCATCCCCCAAGCGCCGCCGTAATCCGCCCCCCAGCGATGAACTCTGTCAGCCATCAAAAGCTAAATCTGTATGCTATGCCGAAACGGCTTCCGGCTCTGCGTTTTCCTTCGCAACAGACACCAACTGCGCAAAAGCCTCGTCGTCTCTCACCGCGAGGTCTGCAAGTATCTTACGGTCTACCGCCACATTCGCCTGACTGAGGCCGTGGATAAGCTGGCTATAAGACAAACCGTGCATTCTGGCAGATGCGTTGATACGCATGATCCAGAGACGCCTCATATCACCCTTGCGCTCACGGCGATGGTTGTATGCATGACTTAAGGCCTTCAGAAGAGACTCTTTAGCCTGCTTAAACAGACGGTGGCGGCCTCCCCTGTGGCCCTTGGTCAAATGCAACAATCTCTTGTGGCGGTGCCCTGTGGTCACCCCGCGTTTTACTCTTGGCACAGTAACTACTCCGGTATGTTATAGGTTAAAGGTACGGCAGTACTCGACGAATTCTATGCACGTCAGAGGGACTCACCTCAAACTTCTGGTGAAACTGACGATGCACCCTGGCAGGCTTCTTACGGCGGAGATGGCTCCTGTGCGCCTTCATACGCAGTATCTTGCCTGTACCTGTAATATGGAAACGGGATTTGGCACCCTTATGGGTTTTTAGTTTAGGCATTCATAACCGCCTCAGGTTCTTTTTCCGTCTTTGGCTTCACTCCAATGGGTACTATTATAATACTAAGCCTTCGCCCTTCCATAGTGGGAGCCTTCTCGAGCTTGGCCTCATCCTTGAATGCCTCGGCCGCCTTGCGTAGCAAATCCACACCTATATCCTGGTGCGTTATTTCTCTGCCTCTAAACATCACAGTCAACTTTACCTTAGATCCCTCATCCAACAGTTTTTTCACCAGACGCTTTTTGGCTTCCAAATCGTGGTCACCAATACGAGGGCGAAACCTGACCTCACGCAAGAGGTTTATTTTTTGTGTCTTGCGCCCTTCCCGTTCCTTCTTGGTCTGAAGGTAACGGAACTTGCCATAATCCAGCAGTCTACACACCGGAGGCTGAGACGCAGGCGCGACCTCTACCAAGTCCAGTCCGCGTTCTTGAGCGAGCTGGATGGCTTCAAAGGTCGGCATGCTGCCTAGCTGTTCGCCCTCGTCATCAATGACAAGGACTTCCGGCACTCTGATCCGCTGGTTTATTCGATATTCTTTCGGTATGCGCTTCTCCCACTCGAAATCTAGGGGTACACTTCGTGAAAATATATCATATCACTGAGTCGTAGTCAAACTGATATTACCTGTAAATGAAAGAGGTTTTTAGATGCCGTGATATGAACCCGGCAACCCAACCCACCTTTTCGCCAGTTCTGACTCTCCAGCGTATCGAAGGCCGTGTGCAATACACCATCTAACGGGGCAAACATCAATCAAAAGATGTTAAACTGCCAATACGTTGATTAAGAGACACAAAATGTCATCGGCGACCTGCCAGGTTCATGCTCAGAAAACGCGAATGTCTGGGCTTAAACAACGCTCTCTGCAGATGACTGGCCTAGAAAGGTCTCAGCCGTGAGTCTCAGCGAGGTGTTCCTCCTACTGATACGCTGGTTCCACGCACTGGCCGCCGTGACATGGGTGGGAGGCAGCCTTTTCTACGTTCTGGTCATTAGACCTCAGCAACGAAAAGCAGGCGCCGATGGAACAATGATGGGTTCTGAAGCCTTAAACCAATTCAAGGGACTGGTGGATACCTGCATAGCGATCCTTCTCATTACCGGGACCGTAATGCTCTTCGACCGCATAACCTCTCCTTCAACCCCATCTGCTTACCTCATAACTGCGAGCATAAAGATAGCACTCGCTTTGTGGATGTTCGCCATCGCACGCCGTCGGTGGCAGAGACGTAAGCCCACACAGGCACAATCTACCTCCTCACCAGTACCTAAACGCGATCGTCTCACCCGATTTATGGCACTCATATCCGGTATAAACCTGACGGTTATACTTGGGATAATCGTGTTCTTCATCTCAGACCTGCTGGCATTCATATATCAGCAGGGGTTGACAGGCAGATAGGCTGCAGGCAATATTGACCTTAAATAAGCCTCATAACACTGAGAGTGAACGATGAAAAAAGCCCTTATGGATATCTTGGCTTGCCCGGTGTGCAAAAGCCCTCTTACTCTGACGGTGGAGGAAGAGAAAGACATGGAAGTTGTGCGGGGAACCATGCACTGTGAGAACTGCAAGGAGAACTACCCAATAGAGGACTCCATTCCCAACCTCCTTCCCCCCAACCTGCGTAGCTAAAGGCTTCTACCCATTTGCTCTACTAAGCAGACATCGGCCCCAGCATCACCACCTTCTCCTTCTCAGTCACCTGCCCAAGAAGTTCCGTCACTGACTTTCCCAGCGATGGATGAATCAAGCTAGGAGCAATCTCGGCCATAGGCACTAGGACAAACGCCCTTTCCCAAAGATGCGGATGAGGGACCTGGAGTGCAGGCGTATCTATCACATCTTCACCGTACAAAAGAATGTCCACGTCCATAGTCCTTGGACCGTATTGAAATGTGGGCACCCGCCCCAAGTCACGTTCCACTCCCTGAACCAGCTTCAGCAACTCCTGCGGACTGAGTCCGGTCTCCACGGCACAAACCATATTAAAGAAAGTTGGTTGTAAGGCGTATCCCCAAGGCTCTGTCTCATATATAGATGAGATATCCTTAACTACCATCTTCTGGCCGAGCAGGGAAAGAACCCTTCGCAGGTTGCCTTCCCGGTCTCCCAGATTTGAGCCAAGACCCAGATATGCCGTAACTATTTTCATTTGTCTATTGTGTAAATCACTCAAGATGCTATTGGATACTACTTAGGATGTGACTGGGACTGAGTTGGAAGCAAGACAAACTGGTACACAGTCAGTACTTATATTTTTGCGGGTGCTGGGAGTGCGGGGTTCACCCTGACCATCCACGCACAATGGCATCGCTCATGCGTGACACACGCGTCATGGCCTTCACGTCGTGGACTCGCACAATATCAGATCCATTCGCAATAGACAGAGCCACGGTGGCCGCGGTCCCTTCCAAACGTTCCTCCACAGGCAGGTCCAACACAAGCCCTATGGCTGACTTCCGTGACGTACCAACCAGTATGGGCATATCCAACCTCTTGAACTCCTGCAACCTTCTGAGAATCTCCAGGTTATGCTCAGGTGCTTTGCCAAAACCCAAACCGGGGTCCAGTATCACGTTTCCGTATGGAACACCGGACTCAAGTGCCTGCCCAAGGCTGATTTGCAAGCTCGTCATGACCTCAGGAATTAGGTCTGTGTAACTGGTGCCCTTCTGGTTATGCATCAGGATAATTGGCACTCCTTCTTTGGCAGCCAAGTCGGCCAGGGCAGTGTCTTGCTTCAGCCCCCAAACATCGTTGATCATAGCTGCACCCACGGCCAGGGCTTCCCTGGCCACCGCATATTTGTAAGTGTCCACACTGATCGGAATGGTGAGTCGTGAGGCCAACAGTTGAATCACAGGGACAACCCGTCGTATTTCCTCATCGGCGTCCACAATCGTATAGCCGGGACGTGTTGACTCGCCTCCAACATCAATGATGTCCGCACCTTCAGCTTCGAATCGTAGAGCCTGCTCCAAGGCCGCATGCACATCAAATCCCAAGCCGTCGCCGGAGAACGAGTCCGGAGTCGCGTTGACGATGCCCATCACGTAGGTGCGCTTCCCCCATTCAAGTTCCAGGGAACCGCAGCGAGTTATACCAGGCTTTCCGTATGAGACCACTCCACCTTCCCTTCAACAAAGCAAACAATATGAACAGAGTCCATTTTAACAGATTGGGATTGAAGCATTACACCTGAAGGACTAGAATTACATCTAATTATCAGTGTCAAAAGGTAAGAGTACGGCTTTGCGACTATCCAACACCCTCTCCAAAAAAATAGAAGAGTTGCATCCTCTTGAGCCGGGGCTGGTGCGCATGTACAGCTGCGGCCCCACGGTCTACCGCTACGCCCACATTGGCAACTTCCGCACATACCTCATGGCCGACTGGATTCGCAGGGCGCTGGAAAGCCAGGGACTGCAGGTCATCCACGTCAAGAACATAACCGATGTGGGACACATGCGACAGGAGATACTTGAACAGGGTGAGGACAAGGTCATTGCCTCTGCCATCGCCGAGGGCAAGACTCCCCAGGAAATATCCCAGTTCTATACCGATGCCTTCCACAGGGATGAGGCAAAGCTGGGCATTCTTCCAGCCACTCACTACCCTAAAGCCACTGACCACATCCAGGAGATGATCCAGGTAACCAGGAAATTGGAGGAGCAGGGATACGCCTATGAAGTGCAGGGTAACGTCTACTTTTCTGTTTCCAAGTTCCCAGATTACGGAAAACTCTCCGGCAATATACAGAAGGAGTTGTTGGAGGGTGTCCGTGCGGAGGTCGACCCGCTGAAGCGTGACCCGCAAGACTTTACGCTGTGGAAGGCGGCAGAGCCTGGCAGGGTTCTCAAGTGGCCTAGCCCCTGGGGAGACGGCTTTCCCGGATGGCACATAGAATGCTCCGCCATGTCCACCAAGTACCTTGGTGAGCAGTTGGACATACACACCGGGGGTGTCGACAACATCTTCCCGCACCACGAAGGGGAACTTGCACAGAGCGAAGGGGCGTTCGGCAAGACGTTTGTCAAGATGTGGGTCCACGGCCAGCACCTCCTAGCAGACGGTGTGAAGATGTCCAAGTCCGCCGCCAACGACTACACCCTGGAAGACCTTGAGGACAAAGGCTTTGACGCAATGGCCTACCGATACCTCTGCCTCACAGTGCAATACGGTTCCCGCCTGAACTTCACATTCTCTGCTCTCAGGGCAGCACAACGCGGACTTCAACGGCTACGGAATAGGGTATGGGGATGGTCCCTGGAGGCATCACCAGACGCCAGCGGCAGCGAGACCGAAGGTTGGAGACAGGCTTTTTGGGAACGCGTGAACGACGACCTGGATATGCCGGGCGCTCTTAGCCTGACGTGGAATATGACCCGCTCGGATATGCCAGTGAAGTCCAGACTCGGCCTTCTATTGGAGTTCGACCGCATTTTGAGCCTTGACCTGGATAGCACAATCCAGCAATGGAGCGTCCCTGAGCATGTAATCGAGACCGAAAAGAGACGGGCCACTCTGAGAACACAGAAAGACTACTCCACCGCAGACAACCTAAGAAAGCAACTCAGCGACGAGGGTTTCATTCTGGAAGACGCCGTTTCCGGCACACGTGTCCGCCCAAAATCCACGCTTGAGAAACGCCAGGAACGCTGGAAGGAGTTCTCCTCCTCCAAAGAGATATCTTCGCTACTGCATGTACCTGACAGACTGGACTTCTCCGTTGGCATTGTGGCCTGCAACTACATCTCAGATGTACAACGCTGCATCAGCAGCATTTTGCCCCTGGCCGAGAAGCATCCCCTGGAGATACTGGTTGTCGACAACGGTTCCACCGATGGCACATCTGCCTGGTTGGAAGACCAGGCGGCTCAGGACCACCGTATGAGAGTGATTCATACAGACCACGTCTTGGGCGAGGCCGCGGCCAAGAATATTCTGCTAAAGCAGAGCCTTGGCACATACATGGTTCTCATGGACACCTCAATAGAGGCAACGGAGGATTTCCTGACCCCTCTGGCTCAAGCACTATCCGACGAATCGGTAGGGCTCGCCGGGCCCTGGGGACTCCGTAGCAGAGACCTGCGTCACTTTGATGAGATAGAAGAGGGGCAGGTAGATGCCATACAGGCCTACTGCTTTGCTTTCCGTAGGGCTGTGCTTTCCGAAGTTGATCTCATGCGGGAAAGCTTCCGCTTCTACCGTAACCTTGACCTGGAATACAGCTTCTGCTTCTTGGATATGGGGTATCGAATAATGGCTATTGGCTCCCTACCGCTACAGCGCCACGAGCACCGGGTTTGGACAAGTCTGGCCGATGAGGAGAGGGATAACCTGAGCCAGAACAACTTCCGTCGTTTCCTGAAGAGGTGGGGGCACCGACAAGAGCTTCTAGTAGAACCGGGTGGTGACCACGACCACGTCGAAGACCACCACCATTACACGTCTGGTTAAGTAAGCTGTCGCAAGCGCCCAACTATCAGACCGGCGCAACACCCGCCAACTGTGGATGCAGGGATTGCCCTGCCGTCTCCTGCATAGTCCTGCCAAACAACAAGCCAAAATGGTGAGCCAGATCGAGGGACACCTCTTCCAGATCTACAGACCCGCCCAATAGCCGATCCATAGATGTAACGCCCATGCCCCGCATGCCACATGGCACTATGTACTGGAAATACGACAGGTCAGTGTTCACATTGAGAGCAAATCCGTGGGTGGTGATGCCGCGACTGATCTTGACCCCAATGGCAGCGATTTTCTCATTTCCCACCCATACCCCTGTGAGGTCGTCTCTTCGCCTAGCCTCCAGACCAAAGTCCCCTAGGGCATGAACAATCACAGCTTCCAGAGCACGGACATACGCAACTGGCCCTCCAAGGTGTCTCACGTCGACTATGGGGTACCCAACAATCTGTCCGGGTCCGTGGTAGGTGACCTCACCGCCTCTGTCCACGTAGCAGAGCTGAACTCCCATTCTCTCAAGGGCGGTTTCGTCCACAAGCACATCTGAGAGTTTACCGCGGCGACCCAGGGTGTAAGTGTGAGGGTGTTCCAGCAGAATAAGTGTATCCGGCGCAGAACCGGCACCCCTCAGCCTGGCGATGGTCTTCTGAACCTCCCATGCTTCATGGTAGTCCAGAAGACCAGGCCTGGCAAAGAGACATATTTCCATAGCAGAGGTGTTGTCAGCCATTTGTCAAAGAACGTAGATCAGTACTATGGTTTCTCTTCCCGTGAGGGAAAAGGATCGGGTAGTGAAGCGGCCTTTAGACCTGCGATAGGAAGAAGAAGGTGGGCTGATCGGTGACGCCAGCCTTCTCCATGACCTCAGACAAATCAGGCGCTGCAACAAACTGGCGTGCCCTCTCAAGTTCGTCCCACTCCATTAGAACAACGACCTCCCAGGGGTCATCTCCGCTGCGGAAGACCTGGGGCGTACCTATCTGACCAGCGGCAACACGAGTCGCATCATGTTCGTCGAATACAGGTCTCCATTTCGCGTAGTTATCCACTTTGTGCCTTACAAGAACGTGTGCCAAGATAGTTTACCTCCATCTCAAAGTTATATGGGCACCAATAATGCACCACAACCAGCATCGCTAATGCATCGTGGGCGTAAAGATTATGCACCATCGCGACCATCGGTTGCAAGGGTATATTGGTCTGGGCAGTTTCAGAAAAACTCTAGCTTCCCCGAGCCGTTGCCGCCTCTCTGTCCTCCCGTTGTAAGCGAGTCTCCCGCGGCCATGACCGCTTCTTCGCGTCAGTCACGTTCACGGTCAGCTTGCCAAAGTTGCTGATTTCCATCTCAACCGTATCCCCGTCCTGAAGTGGGCCAAGTCCACGATGATTGGTACCGCACGCAACAACGTCACCCGGCTCAAGAGTAGTGATCCAGGTAATCCACTCCAACATCTCGGGAATCTTATGTGCCATGCCGCTAGTGCGATAATCCTGCCTTAGCTCTCCCTGAACACTCAGTCGTACGGGCAGGTCTAGGGGGTCGGCTACTTCGTCAGCTGTGACCAGAGCTGGGCCCATTGGCCCAAATGTATCCCATGACTTGCCTATGAAGAAGCTGTCCCGCCCGGCTGGGCCAACCCCGCGGCTGGAGACATCCATGAAGTTCACGTATCCAAAGATATGGTCATAGGCGTCCTTCTCTTTTATGGCGCTGGCCCTCTTGCCTATGACGATGCCAAGTTCCGCCTCGTGCTCAAAGATAGTAGCAGGGACATCGGGGAGCACAACTGTATCTCCGCTGCCAATGATACTGCTGGATGACTTGTTGAAGGCGTTGATTGGCGGAGGCTCTGTCTGTGCCTCACTCTCCATGTAGTTCACCGCCATGCATGCCAACCTGGCCGGACGAGGTAGCGGCGCACGAAGACGTACATCGCGAACGTGTACACCCTGTGAACTGCCAGCCAGGCGCTCCAGGGCGGATCGATATTTTTCAAACCCCTCGATGAGCCGATTCATCATCTCCTGAGGCGTGTAATGTGGTATCTCATTAGCCACAGAGGAAGCGTCTACAACCGTTTCTCCGTGAAGGACTCCAAGCCGAAAATCTTCACCGAATAGCACCAGTTTCATGTTCTCCTCCTCACATTTTTACATTCAACGGGATGTTCAAGTCTGCGGAGACTCCCTCAAGGGACTGATATGTAGGCAGGTCCAGTGGAATTCCATTTGCAAGACGGTCCCGCTCCGCTTCCCACTCCGTCTCGCCGTGAACGTAGATGCGTTCCCATCCTGGCAGCTTCTCCGAACTGCGTATTACGCGAAACATCTCATCCATCTCTGCCTTAAACTCCTCAACGGGACGGAACCCGTCCACGCGCAACGCCCCGAAAAAGTGACCAGTGTTATCTCCTGCGCCATCTGAGCGCGCACGTTCGGCCTCTGCGCCATCCATAGTCAGCTTGGAGGCTGTGGCCCCAACCGCAGCGCCTGAAAGAACGCCTGAGAGAATATCCACCAGTAGCAGAAGGCCGTATCCCTTGTGGCCGCTGGTCTCCTTCAGGCCGCCAAGGGGAAGAATGTAGCCTCCACCGTGTCGTTCAGCAGGATTGGTGGATGGAACTCCATTGCCATTGATAATCCAGCCAAGCGGGACCTCTTGGTTGCGCCTCTGGGCAATCTGGAGCTTTCCAGATGCCACGACCGTGGTTGCAAAATCCATCACGAAAGCCGGAGGCGTATTGGTCGGGGCGGCCACCGCGATGGGATTTGTACCGAAGAAGCCTGTGCGTCCTCCGGTTGGAGGAGTGCTCCCGCCGCTGCCAACGTTTGTCATGCAGAAGCCGATCATGTCATGCTCAAGGGCCATTCTGGCATAGAAGCCTGCTATTCCAAAATGAGAGCTGTTTCGCACCGATACGAAACCAGCCCCGGTGTCATTGGCTTTGTGGATTGCCACCTCCATGGCCCGCTGACCCACAATCATTCCCAGTCCATTGGCACCATCCACTAGGGCCGTTGACGGCAGTTCACGAACAACCTCAACCTCGGGGTTCGCCTGGACATCACCGCTTTTGAGACGACGCACGTAGCCAGCCAAACGCGGGACTCCGTGGGATTCTATGCCATAGATGTCAGACTTAACAAGGACAGCGGCAGCATCACGCGCGTTGGCCTCCGTGAGTCCAAGGATGGTGAATACCGTGACGACGAACTGCTCAAGCAGCTTGGCGTCAACAAGAACGCTATCTGCGTCTATTTTAGGTGTCAACTCACACCTCCTTCGGGTAAAACAATCGGGGCAATTCGACAATCGCCGTAAGCGTTGTCATTCTACACCATTGAAGCCCTTCACAGCCCAATCAGATCCGCAATCTGAGCGACATCACCTTGAATCTGTTGCCTCAACCTGTGGTTTCTTCATCAGCAGTAGTAGTGGAAAAGCCATCAGGATTGTTGCAATTGAGGCATAAATAGCAATGTGATATGAGCCTGTGGTGTCAAAGACCCACCCGTAGAAAACCGGCCCCATCATTCCTGCTCCAATTGCTCCTCCCTGCACCATTCCCTGGAGCGATCCGAATGCACGCTCTCCAAATATTTGCATGATGAGAAATGGTCGCAGTGGGATTGTGCCGCCGAAACCTATGCCGAATAGCAGTATGAACAATCCCACAAGCCAGATTTGCGAAGGGCCAACTAGGGTGAGAAGAAACAGTCCGATCAGTTGGAATAATATGAGTCCAGCCATGACCATTCTGAAATCAATCATATCCGCCAGAAACCCAGAGCTGATTCTACCTATCCCGCTAAGCAAAAACATGCCTCCCAGAATACTGGCCGCCTGGGCAGAACTGTAGCTCATGTCCTCAAGCATCGGTATTAGATGTACCATCAGGCCGCTGATACCCATGAATACAGCGGCAAACAGCACTATTAGGACCCAGAAGTCGCGGGTGTGAACAGCCTGCACCACCGTGAGTCCTTCAGAGACTCCTACGATTGCAGTTACGCGATTACCAGTCTCAGTTTCCTCCGCTTCCACTACTTCGTCTGCTGTGGCCCCGTCCTGAAGGTAGCCATATGGCGCTGGTCTAGAGCGTGCCACAAAGCCAAGTGGCACACCAACGACAATCAGCCCAGCTCCCAGCAATATTATTGATACGCGCCAGCCGAGCAACACTTCCAGCACTGCTACTAGGACAATGAACGGGCCTCCCAACACTGGGCCTAGCATGGCAATTCCCAATGCCCTCCCACGGAGCTTGTTGAACCAGTTGGCGACGGCAACTGCCCACGAAACACCGTGAGAAGCGCCACTCACACCCAACGAAGTGATCAAGAAGGCTAGATAGAATGTAAATAGAGAGTTAGCATAGCCGATCATGATCATTCCCAGCCCACCTAAAACCACCCCGATCACGATGATTACCCTTGGACCCCATCTGTCCACAAGGAAACCAATCGCAGGGGCCAACAGGCCGGACTCCAGTTGACGCAGTGAAAACGCTCCGGAGGTCATTGCCCTCGTCCAGCCGAACTCTTGGAGAATCGGAAGGAAAAACACCTGGAATCCCTGGAAGAACACAATGGATAGGTAGAAATTAAGACCGACACTTCCGGCTACAATGTACCACCCGTAGAAGACTTTTTTCCGTTTCACAGGCACAGGTATTCTGGGTTCCCTTTGATAATAAATTCAGGCTGCCGCTAAAATGGTTAACCGTGGTCTGAAGATTTCGCTGTATTTTGAGAGTATCACTCAAGTTCAGTGGTGTAAACGGGTCTACAACATACCAGTCAAACTAATACAGGGTGGCTGAACAGCCACCCTGTATTAGAAATCTACTCTGAAAAGCGTGATTTCAGTCTGAGCCACCCGCCATAGCCGGAATAAAGTGAATCTCGCTGTCCTCGTTTACACGTTCAAGCATGCCGAGGTTTGATGTTTCACCATCCACAACCACAGCAATACCCGGATTGATGTCTTCTTCTTCACACAACTCTTCCTTAATGCCCGGGTACTCCTTTTCCAGGTTGTTAACAACCTGGCGTATGGTAGCGCCAGCTACCTGCACCTGCTCTTTTCCACCACTAAGCCTCTGCATTCTTGGTGACATCCATACTTCTGGCATAGTTACCTTCCCGTGTCTATTTGCTTGCCTCGCTGTCCTGCAACTCTTTCATTATACTTCCCGGGGACATGGGCATGCTAGTCAGTCGAACACCCGTGGCATTTTGAATAGCATTGGCAATTGCCCCCATCACAGGAACAAGAGAGACCTCACCAACGCCACGTACACCATAGGGATGCCCGGGGTTGGCAACTTCCACCAGCACCGTATCTATCATTGGCAAGTCCAGGCTTATCGGCATGCGATAGTCAAGGAAACTGGCGTTCATCATCTGACCATTGTCGTTGTAAAAGTACTCCTCATTCAATGCCCATCCAATACCCTGGACAGAGGCACCCTGGATCTGACCTTCCACCTAACTTGGATGAATGGCCTTACCAACGTCCTGCACCGCCGTGAACCGAAGAATGCTTACTTTGCCAGTCTCTGGGTCCACTTCAACGTCTACTATATTGAGAGCGAAGGCAGCACCAGCTCCTCCAGGGTTGAGGTTGGCACGTCCGGTGACAGGGCCACCGGTTGCATTAAGCTTGGCCGACAAATCCTTGAAAGTTATTTTCAATTCTGAGTCCGTCTTGCTTTTGATTACGCCGTCCTCATACTCGACTTCGTCAGCTGGGATATCCCAGATTTTGGCCGCCCGCACCACCATCTGCTGTTTAACATCCTGAGCGGCTAGATAGCAGGCGGCTCCAACTTTCTGAGTAACGCCGCTTCCTCCCGCACCTGTACTAAAACCGATTGAGTCTGTGTCTCCGACGGAAGGTCTAATATCCTCAGAAGCGATTCCCAACGCCTCAGCGACTTGCATGGCCATTGCCGCTCTACTTCCACCAACGTCCGGCGCACCCTCTATAAGGCCTATGGTGCCGTCCGCATTCACACTGGCTATGGCACTTGCAGGACCGGAGCCATTGCCCCAAAAGCCTGATGCTACACCGCGACCTCTGTTTGGTCCTCCCAGCGGCGCTGAGTAGTGTGGGTGAGCTCTGGTAGCTTCCAAGGTATCCATATGACCAACATTGCCTATCAGTGGACCTGTAATCTGCCGTGTACCCTCACGGGCCGCATTGAGTATACGGAACTCTAGTGGATCCATTGAGAGTTTCTGGCTCAACTCATCCACGACCTGCTCGACTGCAAATGAGGCCATTGGAGCGCCAGGAGCGCGGTACGCCGCCACCTTTGGAGTGTTGCATAGCACATCAAATGCCTCAATGTAGCCGTTGGGTATGTCATAGGGAGTAAACATACAGCGTGCTCCACCACCTACTGACGAACCTGGAAAAGCGCCTGCCTCATAGATTAGGTGTGCCTCTGCGGCCGTTATCCGCCCCTCATTATTCACTCCCATCTTGATCTTAATATCGGCACTGGAAGTTGGGCCGGTTGCCATGAATACCTCCGTACGGCTCATGGCAATCTTGACTGGCTTGCCAGTTTTCTTGGAAAGTAAAGCGACCACCGCTGGCAAGTAGCTTGTCCCCTTAGCTCCAAAACCGCCTCCAATCTCCATTGGTACAATCTTGACTCCAGACGTTGGCAGACCCAGTAGCGTTGCAGCATCCTCGCGTACGCCAAACAGCTGCTGAGTGCTCGTCCATATGGTCACATACCCATCCATGCCCCACATTCCCGTAGCGGCATGTGGCTCTATGTATCCTTGATGTACACGCTTGGTGTGAAACTCACGCTCCACTATAATGTCGGCTTCTTCAAACCCTGAGTCTGTATCACCAAGGCGAAACTCGAATCGATTGGCAACATTGGTGCCTTTCTCCGCTGGTTCATCGCCCAATCCACCGGGGCCACTGGCGCTCGACTTTGCAATCAACAATTCATGAATAATAGGGGCATCTTCCTTCATAGCTGCGGCAGGTGTTATTACCGGAGTCAACACCTCGTACTCAACATCTATGAGGGCCAGGGCCTCCTCGGCAATGTGCTGACTTGTAGCAGCCACCGCCGCTATTGCATGCCCAATATAAAGAGCCTTTTCCCTTGCCATGACATTACGGCTGCGAAATCCGGTGTTGGCCATTGCGCCCTCTTCCTGATCCACCAGTCTGGCAGAAAGGTTCGGCATATCTTCGGCCGTTATCACTGCCTGTACACCAGGCAATTGGAGAGCTTTGCTGTAGTCAATCTTCTTGATTATGGCATGGGCATGAGGACTGCGCAGGATCTTTCCGTGTAGCATACCCGGCAACGCAATATCGTTGGCGTACCTGGCACGACCCGTCACCTTGTCCCATCCGTCATGGCGTATGGGCCTCGTGCCCACAACCTTAAATTCCTTGTTAGACAGCACAATGTTTGGCTTATAATCCAGCATATTTCCTCCTACAGTATTATGAGTTAGTTCTAATGCTCTAATGCTCTAATGCTCTTTATTCTTTCTATGATGATAATGTACCACAAACGAATTGTTTTTGACCAACCCCGCGAAAATCCCAGCATGTGACTTGACTGTTTTTCGATGACAGAGTAGTATATTTACATATTCTTGAAATATTCAAGCTGTATGAAATCTTGCTGAAATCTAAAATTATCCCAACTGACGCTCAACAATCACGGAAATACCTACTGACCCAAGTAGTAGATATCCTGGAAGAGGTTTACCACTCTGGTTCGCGTGCGGTGTCGCCGGAGTGGTTCACTCTGGACTTGAGTATGCCACAGGTCAGGGTGGTATTCCTTCTGCTTCAAGAGAGGCCACTACGCATGAGCGAATTGGCCTCTGCTCT